>Ga0210409_10000182_pt1 | contig 131534 bp, 97 predicted proteins | sample IncBWH17MmetaG_FD_161649 | JGI IMG/M metagenome (GOLD analysis project Ga0210409, IMG submission 161649) | Forest soil microbial communities from Barre Woods Harvard Forest LTER site, Petersham, Massachusetts, United States - Inc-BW-H-17-M | ecosystem: Environmental > Terrestrial > Soil >...
AAATGCCCATTTCACAGGCCTTTTCTCAACCGCTACCGTCAAACGAGTTGCTCGATCCATACATCCAGCCCTGTTTACCTGGCTTTTTAACCGGACAGTAGTGATCAGTAATCAGTAATCAGTAATCGGGGGGGAGCGTGGGGAGCGTGGAGCGTGGAGCGTGGAGCGTGAGAGCGCATTCCTACGGACGCAAGTATTTGGCGACGGCTTCAGTGCGCGACTGGACGTGCAGTTTTTCGTAAACGCGCCGCAAGTAGGTGCGGACGGTGGCGATGCTGATGTCCAGCTCACCGGCAATTTGTTTATAGGTGAATCCCTTGGCCAGAAAATCGAGGACGTTTTCCTCGCGCGGGGAGAGCCGCGGACGCTGTTTTGAATCGGCCGGCGCCATCTGGAACGAGGCGACCACTTTGCGGGCGATGGAACTGGACATCGGCGACCCGCCTTCGTGCACGTCCTGAATAGCCTGGAGCAACTTGGCCGGGGGCAGCCGCTTCAGGAGGTAACCGGTGGCGCCAGCCGCCAGGGCCTTGAAGATTTGGTCGGTATCTTCGTAAACAGTAAACATGACGAGCTGGAGGCCGGGCGAGAGAGCTTTGAGTTTGCGCACACACTCGATACCGTTCAGGCCTCCCATGTTGATGTCCATGAGCACCACATCCGGTTTATCGGCGGGGAGGCCCGACAGGGCGGCCTCGGCGCTGCCGTAGGAGCTGGCGCAACGAAACCCGGGCGAGCCGTTGATGAAGGTGGCGATGGAATCCCGGAGGGCGGCTTCGTCATCGACAATGGAGACTGAAATCATGGGTTACCTTTGCGGGATAGCTGACTGAGGGGCAAGACGAACCGGATAGTCGTGCCTTGTCCTGGGGCCGACTTTACCTCGCAGCGGCCGCCAAATTTAGCGAGGCGCTCGCGCATGTTGCACAGGCCGTTGCCCGATGTCACCGGGACGCTGGCGTTATTGGCCGCCGGCGGGTTTGCGGCGGACGTATTAAAACCTTTGCCGGCATCCGAGACGATAATTTCGAAGTTGGCGTGGTCACAAGTGATCGTGACTTTGGCAGCGGTGGCCCCGGAGTGCTTAAGAATATTAGTGAACGCTTCATGGACGGCCAGGAACAGATGATGGCGGCACTGGGCAGAGAGCGGGTGCGGGGGCATGCGGGCGGGAATCTCCAGGGCACATTCGATGGTGGTCTCCTGAAAATAATCCTGCGCGTACTGGCCGAGGTAAGAGGCAACGTGCTCCAAAGTGTCGTTCTGCGGATTGACGGCCCAGACGATTTCGTCGAGGGACTGAAGCACCTGGCGCGAATCGTCGGAAATCGCGGTAATTTGCTGGCGCAGTTCCGTGGGCAGGTTGTCAATGCGGCGGGCGTGTTCGCTCAGGAACGAAATTCGGCAAAGCCTGGCCCCCATTTCGTCATGAAGGTCCTGGGCAATCCGTGTGCGCTCGTGTTCGAGGAGTCGCTCCTGTTCCAGGCGTTCGAGGCGCCGTTGCAGTTTCCGTTTTTCCACAATCCGGGCACTGCCGCTTACAAAGGCCAGCAAACCGGCAGCGGCCAGTCCCATAAACCACCAGGTCTGCCAGAAATGCGGCGAGACGGTCAGCGCCAGGCTGGCGACCGGCCCCCAAACGCCGTCGCTGTTGCAGGCGCTCACGCGAAACCGGTAGCTGCCAGGCGCCTGCAAATTATAGAACGCTGTGCGGCGCGTGCTGGGCTCGCCCCAGTCAGGATCCCAGCCATCGAGTTGGTATCGGAAGCGGACGCGTTCGGGAGCGTCAAAGCTGACGGCCGTGTACACCAGCTCAAGCCGATGCCGGCCGGGAGCAATCTTGAGCGGCTCGACGGCAGATTGGGCGCCCCCGGTGTGCGGCCCCGGGTCCCCGGGAGACACGGCCCGAGCTTTGAAGTCCTGAACGCGCGAGCCATCGACCAGGACGTCGTCGAGCAGCACGGATGGAGCCGGCGCGCCGGGCGCGCGCAGGTGGGTGTCCACGACAACCACGCCCTTCAAGGTTGAAAAGCAGAGCAAGCCGGAGCGGGTTTTCAATCCGGCGGGATAAAAGCCGCCCGTGCACTCTTCCGACAACATGCCTTCGGCGCGGCCATAGACCTGAGGATAAACCGCGGTGATTTTTCCGTCCGCGAGTTGGTCGAGTTCGCGTTTGCTCACGCAGGCAATTCCGCGATTGCTACCCAGCCAAAGCCGGCCGGCATCGTCTTCCAGGATTTGCGAGACGGTGTTGTCGGGCAGGCCGTCGCGCGTGGTAAAGGTGCTGATGCGTTCGTGCCAGAGCCGGCTGAGGCCGCCGCCGGCTGTGCCGATCCAAAGCGCGCCCTGCTTGTCAAGGTAGAGCGTGAGGACCAGGTCGGTAAAGAGACCCTGGGCCTTATCGAAATGGGTGTGACTGGCTCCGAGATAACAATCGAGGCCACCCCCTTCGGTGCCCAGGAACAGGCGGCCGTCCTTGCCGTGCACCATGACGGTAATCGGGTGGGTTTGCCAGAGGTTGGTTTGAGCTGTCCATTGTCCCTTCGACCAGCGCCACACTTCACCCTCGCGGGTGCCAACCCAGAGGCCACCCTGGGGGTCCTCCGCCAGCGCGAGAGCATTTCGCCCGGCCAAGGCGGACAATTCCGTCCGGCTGTTCGCTTTGCCCGGTTCGTTGAAATGGACCAGGCCCAGCGCACCGGCAACCCAGCAACTGCCGTCCTGCGCCCGCAGCAAGGCATTGACCGGCGGACCGACCAGCGAAAGGCCGTCGGCGACCAGTCGGCCGAAACCCCGGCCGTCCCACCGGTACAGTCCGTCACTCGGTTTGCCGGCCCAGAGAACGCCGGGCAGAACCTCCGCCAGGCCATGCACGGCCCCATAGCCGAGCCCTTCCTTCTGCCCGAACACAAAAAGCTGCCGCCGCTGCTGCCGGTTGAGTCCCCCATGCGTGCCGACCCAGAGCACGCCTTCTCGATCGACCAGGAGGCACTCGGTGAGGTTATCGGAGAGTCCACTGCGCGCACTTAGGAGCTCCGCTTTGCCGCCTTTGAATTCGAGCAGCCCTTCACCCACCGAGCCGGCCCACACGGTTCCGTCCGGTCCTTCGGCCAAAGCGCAAACATACGGCCGGGCCTGGTGACGGGGGACGCGGAAAGAACGCCAGCGCTGGACCTCGCGGCAAAGCACAAAACCATCTCCGGCGCCGACCCAAAGCCGGCCGGTCTTATCCGCCAGCAGGCAATGCGGATCCGCCAACAACTCATTTACCGAAGCGTCCTGCACAGGGGTGAAGCGGTTGTCCCGATACGAGAAAACACCGACCCGGGCGACTCCCAGCCAGATTATTCCGCGTGAATCGGAGTAAAGCGCGGTGACGCGTTTGCCTTTGAAGAGCTCGGCTCCGGGCAAAGGCGCCGCCCGCTCATGCTCCCAGAGAGCCAACCCGGATTCTGTGCCAACCCAGATTCGTCCCGAGTTGTCCTCGGCCAGCGCGGTGATGGCGTTGGCGGGCAAGCCGTCGCGTTGGGTGAACGTGGTGGGCCGGCCCTGATACAAGCGGGTCAGACCGCCGCCCGCGCTGCCGATCCAGAGCGCGCCCTCGCGGTCGCCCAGCAACGCGCGGACCGGCCCGCTCTGGAGCCCTTCGCGCAGACCCAGCGGAACGAAGCGCAAACCATCGAAGCGTGCCACTCCGTCATCGCTGCCCACCCAGACACAGCCATCGCGGGTTTGGGCCAGGGCGCGCACAAAGTTTTGCGGCAGCCCTTGCTCGGTTTGCCAGGAGCGAAAGGTGAAGGGGAGCTCGCCCTGGGCGATGCCCCGAACAGCCCCCTCGGGCGTTGCGCCGGCTGGAGAGATGAAGTCCTCGAATGAAGTAGCGATTTGCAGGTCGCTAAAAATCCAGCCGCCGCCGCCGCCGTTATGGCGGAGATGAACCTCGTCAAACGAGGCATTGGCACTGAAATGGGTGATGAGGCTCGCCTGTTGACTGGCTTCCGTCGCGCCGGGGCCAAGATCCGGGTTGAGCCACACCGTTACCCGATCATCGCCGCCGGCGATGTAATGGACTTTGAAGATAATCGTGCTCTCGATGCCACGATGCGGCAGTTCATAGGAGTAAAACGAACCGGGCCCCGATGGTTCCGGGCGTGAGGAATGCAGATCGACGTAATCGGCAAAACTGCCGGACTCGTCGGCCATGATTCTGAACGCGCTGTACGCCCAGGCTTTCAGGGCGTTGCCCACGCCCAACCGTTCCGCGCTCGCTTCGTAGAGTTCGAAGGCGGCGAGGTATTCCTCCGTGCTCGCGTCGGATAACGGATCCACATGAAGTTTGAAATAGAGGGTGTCGCTAGAGGAATCGTCGCGTTTGAGCGCGCCGTTGAGCAAGTCGCTGCCTTCGCCGTTTTCATGGACGAGGGTCGGGCCCGGATCACTCCACAAAACGGCGGCGGGCGTGAGTTGAGCCGCCGCCAAAAAGAGCCAGAGAGCAAAAGGGGATAGAAGGGCGGAGCGGGAAATCCCACCCCGTGGCTCCGCCCGGAGCGACCAAAAAGAAGGTGGGCGGTGAACCATGCGTCGATTCTGCCGACCCCGGGCTTAGCAGACAAGCCGGCATTGCGCGAGCGCTACGCCGTAACCAGGCAAACCACTTTTAACGCAAAGGCACAGCGCAGCGAAGCCGCAACCAAAGCCGCCGAACAAGTAAACCGCCGAGCCGCGAAGAGCGCAGAGAACCCAAAGGCTCACGATTAAAGGAATCTTGCTGAAATTGCTGCATCCTTGGAGATAGCACCACTGCAAAGGCGCAAAGGCGGAAAACGGGTGGAACCTCTAATCCGAGGCGAACCTGGCGGTGACCGCAGCGGACTGGCTCATTGGCCTTGGATTTCTTAGATCCTTTGCGTCTTTGCCTCTTTGTGCCCTTGCGTTGAAGGTTTCAACTGGATACTAAGGTGAGACTGTGCGATAAAACCGCGGGCCGTTTCCCGGCGCCAGCGGAGCCGTGAAGGTCACCGCGTTTCCGGAGGCATTGGTCGTGCTACCTGGAACGGTTACCCAGGAGGCGGGCGCGAGATTGGTCGCCGATTCGACGTGGTAGGTAAACCCCTGCGTTGCGGCATACGTGAGCGTCAAAGTCGTTGCGCCATTGATGGTGGTGCCGAGGATGCTTTGAGCGGGCGGTGCGAAATTAAGGGTGAAACGGGCGGAGTCGTTACGGTACTCGCCGATTATTGAATTGCTGACGGACATGGTGCCGATGGCGTCACTGCGAGCCCACAAACCGTTTTTTCCGCTGTAACCGAGGCCATAATTGGGGATGCTAACATTGTCCATTGCCGCGGCGGACAGCGTGCCAACGCCGGTGCCGGGATTGCTGCCGGGCGCAATGATGCTTAACCCGTCCGCAATACTGTCAACGATGTTCAGGTTGTTGAGGTTGATACCGGCGAGGCTGTTGGTCTGGAGGCAGAGCTGAAGGCCGGCATTGTTGCCGCAGCGGATGAGGTCACATCGCTGAGCAATGGTCGTTCCGCTGAACGCATTGTTTCCTACGGGAAAGGTCGTGCTGATGAGTATGCCGCAGTCGTAAACAATATCCTGGAACAGGCAATCCTCGATGCGATTGCTCTGGCCGCCGTAGATCGCGCCGCCATTGGCGAGAAAGGGAGTTTGCGCGGTGCAATGGGTAATGACATTGAGGCCCGGGATATAGGTTTGCGAACCGGGCGACGGCCAGATGGCGAAGCCGTCGTCGCCCGTCCCCCGCGCGGTACAGTTTGTCACTATGGTGCTGCGCATCCCGCGGTTGATATTGATCCCGTCGGCGAGGGTGTTGCGGAACCGGCAGCTATCGACCACCAAACCCTGGGAGTTAAGAATCCAGGCAGCGGCCTTAGTATGCTCGACCCAGATGCGCGAGATAGTCGACCCGGTGCCGTAAGAGCCGCCCAGACCATCGTTGCCCTCGGTGTCATTGCGGTAGTTCAGAAAACCCAAAATGGCAAAATCAGACAGGCGGATGTTGCTACCGGCTCCGTTCAAGTTAATTCGCCTGGATGGAGTGGTGTTGTACAGGGAGGCGCTGCCGAGCAGTGTGGTGTACCACATGCCGGCGCCCTGGAGCGTCGTGCCGGACGGAAGGTTGATGGTGCCGGTGATGAGGTAGGTTCCGGGTGGCATCCAAACGGTCTTGGCCTGGGTTTGCGCGGCAGTGATGCAATTCTGGAGCGCGGCGGTGCAGTCGGTGACGCCGTCGGCGACCGCGCCATAGTTAGTGAGCGACAGCGAATTTGCCGGCGAGGAAAGCGGCGCGGCGACGTTCTCCAGATCCACGAGGTCAATGAGGTAATAGGCCGCCGTATCATCAGCATCCTGTTCCAGGCGGACCGTGTCGCCCGTATGGATGGTCAATCCGATGAGGCGGGCCTCATCACAAAAGTTCCTGGGTGAACCGGAGGCGGGGGTGTTGTTGAAGGGATAAGCCCCGTAGAGCCATGAATACTTTGAGGTCACCGCCAGTTTTTGAACGAACGTCCCGTTCGTATAAAGGCTGAGGGTGAAGTCAGCCCCGACGCCGTCCGAAGTGTCCGGCACGCTGTAGCGAACCACCAGCGCATTGGCCGGCGACAGAGCGACGAACTGAACAAATTGGCCGGCGGCGTTGAGACGGACGCACCGGCGGGCCGAGAATTCCGCGCCAACGAGATTAGCCTGGGACTGCGGCCCAAGGACCGTACCGTTGAAGTTGGTCATATCTTCCGCTTCATAAGTCGTCCAGGGTACCGCCGCGCCACGGTTCATGGCTGCTTTGGCGACGGGCGCGAAGAGCACGACTGCCAGAACTGCCAAGCCGAGCGCTGCGAGAAGGATCTTCGGTTTTCTGGTCATTCGTTTGTCACCAGGACGCATATTACGCGGCGCCATTGCGGGTAACAGGATTTTTCACTGCCGGCCGGGCAATCTGAATGGAGCCTCCGTGAACCGGGGCGGGGACGGCCACGTCCCTGTAGCGAACCTGTTGCCGGGACGTTCCGGGGACGTGGCCGTCCCCGCCCAGGTTTATGGGTTCAATGGGCGAAATCCCAGTCTCGCGGCGTTGGCTCCCAGAAGAAATTTCCGTCGAGCCCGCAACGGCGCGCGGGCCCGACGGATACAGACTTGGCGACGGAACGTCAAATTTGACGAACTCGCATTACTGAATCCACAACCGGTAGAACCGATGTTTTGAACCCGTCGCATCCGGCACCGTGACGGTGTTGCCGGTTCCGCGGTTGGTGCTGTAGCTCTGCCAGGAGCTGTCCGTGAGGTTGGTCTTATATTGCAGAGTGTAATCATGGTTGATCACGGTCGGGAATCCCAGGTTTGGGTTGCCGCCGGAGTGGGTCGCAGAGAGGGGCGAATAGACTTTGACCTCGCAGGCGCCTTGCGTAATGGGATTAGTCCCGGAGTTGTCCGGACCCCATATGGCGAACCCGCATTGGACGAAGCTTTTGCCCGTCGTGGCACTCGCGGGGACGGTCAGAATAAACGGCTTCCCAGCCACGAGATTGGTGTCGTACCGGTTTTCAACACTCCAATCCTGACTCACCTTGATCCAGGCGGTGGCGGTATATTTCGGGTCAAGGCTATTGCTGGAGCAATAGCCGGCGAACACGAGCGTATCCCCTACGAGGGAGTTGTTCTGCATGTAATAGTCTTGCTCGAGATAAGCGGCGGAACTGCCGTCAGGATTGATGTAGTTGGCATCCGACGTATTGGTGGCGTTGTCATAGACGTAGGTGTTGGGCTGCAGCGTGATCACGTCATCGCTTGTGTTCATGCTGGCGCGCACCAACGAGCTGGGCGCAACCGCGAACCCGAAGCTGGCTGTGGGTGAGGTGCCGGCGGCGCCACTGGAGGGCCGGCTGCTGATCAGTTTGGCCCCGTTCCACACGTTGATATAGCCGTTGAAGGGGTTGTAGGCCCGATCGAAATAGAGCCAGCCCGGGTTAAAGACAAACAATGAAACGGCATTCGAGGCGGTGTTGCCACCGGAATCCTTGACGACGAGCGAATAGAGTCCTTCCTGGTTGCCCTGCACGTTGCTCAAGGTGAGCGCGTTGTTGGTGGCGCCCGAGATCCCGGCACCATTCGTCAGGTTGACTCCACCCTTGCTCCATTGGAAAGTCAACCCGCTGCCGGTCGCGACGGCCGTGACGGTGATGTTAGATCCGAGTTGCACCTGGGCCGGGCTAGGATTGATTGCAGCGATCCCGACGGTGGTGAGCACCAATTGGTTGGTTACCAGGACGTATCCCATATTGTCGACGAAGCTGGCCGCGGCGGGGTTGGTGCGCGCGGGCGGGCCTACCCATTCAAAGCCGTATTGGATGTGACTGCCGCCACCCTGGATGACCTTCTCAACGGAAAACACCTCGCCATTGGTGAGCGGCCATAGATACGTCGTTTGCATGCCGTGGTAACCCCAAGTGCTGTCGAAGTCCTTGATGAAGGCGACGATGGAGGTAGCATCGGCGCCCGCCAAGGTGTTGGTCAAGAGCTGACCCGAAAAGATCACAGTGTCGCCATTGACGGCGATCGAACCCGTATCAACGTAGTAGGTGCTATCGACAGTCACACCGGGATTGGGATCGCTCAAGCCAGTGGCGTCAGCCCAAATAGTCGTGTCGGTATGGAAGAGTTTGTCCATCCGCACGTCCGGTGCGCAACGCACAACGTCGGAGGCGGAAATGGTCCCTTGAATATCAGGTGCCCCACCGGCGCCCAGGTAACCGGCGGTATAAGCTGCCCCCGCATTAACCGTCTGGTAGGCGGCCCAATATTGATTGTGATCGACCGAAACGTTGACGGTTTTCGAGGGTGGCGGCGCTGCGATCAGATTGGTGGCAATCGTGGCAGACCCCAAACTGGCGACGGTTGCGGCGCGAGAAGGTGGGCCAGCCCATTCCAGGCCCCATTGCACGTGGTCGCCGGCGGCGGAAATTGCGGGGTAGGTAACCACAAACGGCTGCCCATTGGTTAGCGTATTGAGATTCACGGACTGGATGCCTTTGAACGCCCAGGTGGAATCATAGTCCTTGATGAACGCGATAGCGGTGTCCTTGTAAGGCGCCGCGAGGGTGTTAGCAGTGAGAATGCCGGAGAACAGAACGGTATCGCCGGCGCCGAACGACAGGGATTCGGCGTAGAAATCTTCGATGTCCCTACAAATGGCCGCACTAGAGCCTGAGGCGTCCGCCCAGATCAGCGTATCGGTGGGGAACAGTTGGTCCGGCCTGATACTTGGCGCAATCGTCACATTACCCGAGGTGTCAATGCTCGATTGGTTGGGGAAGGAGGTGCCTGCGCCTAGATAATCCGACTTGTAGGCAGGCCAGGTAGTGTTGACCAAGCCGTTGGTATAAATGTTCTCGTAGCCGTTATAAGCCCGGGACGGATCCAGGGTAACGTTCTGGGTGGCCGCTTTGGCGCCGAGCGAGCCAAGCACCACTGCCGAGGCCGCCAGACAAACCGCTGACAGATGCGTTATCGGGTTTCTAGTCATGATTTTGGAGTTTCGCATAATCACAAGGGGGTCTTGTGTGATCATTTTCATGTTGTGTTCAATTTGGCTGGCTGCCGGCGCGACCTGTACGGGCAGGATCGCCAGTTCACCAGAACTTGAGGCGAGATTAATTATTTTGGCGCGAACGGGGTAGTCGCATAAAGAGAGGACAGCGTAAGCAATCGAGCACGACCCATAACGTGGTTGGTTTTAGTCAAAGTTTTGGCCCTCGACGGGACCCGTTGTGGCAGGCGTAAAGCGCTACCCACCAGGATATTGTGACATTGGTGGAAACCAATCTGGGCTTCTGTCACCTTATCGACCGCAACCGAGCAAGGGCTTGTTGGGCCCTGGCATTGCCCGGGTCAAGGCGAATAACTGCCTCGAATTCGCGTTGGGCGTCAGCCCGTTGGTTCTGCTTTAGCAGCCAGGTGCCATAATCGAACCGCGCCGCCACGCTGTCCGGATTCAACCGTGCCGCCTGGGCGAATTCCTCACCTGCCGCGACCGGGTCCCCGGCCGCGACCAGTTCGAGGGCTAATTCGTGGTGCGACAGACCGTCTGCCGGATTCAACTGGATGGCTGCGCGATAACTGTCCATTGCCTCGGCGTGACGGTTGAGATGGGCCAGAACTTTGCCGCGGCGAAGGAGCGTCTGGGAATTTTGCGGGTCCTGTTTGAGCGCGGTGGAATAACTGACAAGGGCCTCAACGTATTTCTGCTGCAAGGCCAGGGCGTTGCCGAGCTCAATCCACGCGTCGGTGCGGCTCGGCCGGATGGCCAGCGCGCGCCGGAGCAGGCGCTCGGCCTCGGCATACCGTTGCTGCACAATGAGCAGTCGACCGGCTTGGTAATATCCGAGACTGTCCTGCGGAACCAGCTCGAGGTAACGCTGCCATTCCCTGCCCGCGTCCACCGCGTCGCCAACGAGCTCCAGGAACACGGCAAAATCCTGGTGCAGAAGAAAATCGTCCGGCCGCTGCCCCAACAGTTTCAAAAATCCCTTCCGCGTCTCCGCCGCATTGTTCGCGTTCATCTGCCCGCGTGACTGATTTATTCGCGCCTCCAGAGCGTCCCGGCGCGGCCCGTTGTTGGCCTGGCTGCTTAAGGGAGGCAATTGCATCCGCTCGTCGGCAAAATGAATGACCTGCGCGCGATTCCACGCCGACAAGCCCAGCAGTTGTTCGCAGGCCGCCTGCGAAACCCACGCGTTGGTGTTGTGCGGGAGTAGCGGCTCGATTTGTTCCGCCCAAGCGCGCCCGAGCCGATAACGCCCGTCAAAATCGAAATGGACATGTTCAAAAAAGGTTTCCCGGCCGCAAAGTCCTTCTCCGCTGCCCGACGCCAGCGCGGCGGCGGCGTCGAAGAGAATCAGATTGTCGGCGCCGAGCTTTCTGCGCTCAGCGCGGATGGCGGCATTGATGCGCGAGTCGGCGCGGAAAGGCAGGGCATCGTTATCGCACGCGAGCTGAAAATGCTGCCGCGCACTCTCGACATTTGATTGGGTGAGCAAACACTGGCCCCAATGGAATTGGAGGTCGGCCGACCTGGCATCAAGCGTGGCGGCCTGGTGGAAGAACTCCGCTGCTTTGGCGAAATCCGGTTGAGCCGCGGCTTGCAGCCCGTTCGTGTAAAGCGAGTCAAACTGCGCGCGGTCGGCGGGTGAAAGATGGCTGTCGGTCATCGAAGCGAAGGGGGGACAGTCTTTGAGATTCACGGCAACGGTGTTCAGCAGGACTTTCGCGCCGGAACCAACCCCGAGGCGCACGATATCATGCAGATTTCGCTGGAAATTGCGGTAAACGGTTGCCTTGAGGGGGCTGTCCGGCGCGAGCTGATTGTGCAGGAACATCCCCATCCCGCCCCACGTGGTTACTTTTTCGGCGCGGCCCGTAAATTTGCGCCCCAGGTCCGTGAGCCACTGACCTATCCGGAGCCGCTGCAGGGCGGTCACCAGGCGAACATATGGCAACGGCGGCGCCTGGCGTCCGAAAACCGTTCCCGCACCGAAGGGCCCCACCATTTCGTTGTTGCCCATGTAGATGATCCACAAATCGCCTTCGTGCGCGGCGCACTCGCGGGCGATGGGCAGGATGACGTGCGAGTTGATGGCGGTGAAGGCAACGTTGATGACCTCAAACTTCCGGTCCGGATATTCTTCCCGGAGGAGCATTTCAACGTAACGGGACGGCGCGACACTCGGTGCAGGGTCGCCCATTGCGGCCGACTCGCCCAGGACAAAAATACGGAATGTGCCGGGCGCCTTGTGAACGGGAAATCGGACTGGACCGGGATTGCGAACGACTTCCTTCGGGAAGAATCGCAAGCTGAAATCCTCGTTTTGGACGAAGAACTCCTGGCCGCCAATGTTGAGGCGATTGAAGAAATGCGGATCGTACCCGTAACGGCCCAGCCGCAGCGAGACCTCCAGCAGGCCGAGCAGGACAAACGGAAGGAGCAGCAGCGTCAGGCGAAAAAGCCAGAGTCGCCGTCTGGGGAACGGCTTTGGGGGAGTTCGAGGGTCAGCGCTCGGCGGATGGTTCTTTTTGCTTCGACGGCTCAACCGAATCATTGAAGCTTTTCGGCGAATCGCTTGCAACCTGGGAGTGAAGGGCAAACGCGTCACACCACTTGACGGGTTGACGGATTTTATGGATAGCGATTTACCGGGAATTGAACACGAAACGGATAACGGAGATATGAGCGTGCGAACGCTGGGTTCGTGTGTCGGCGAGCGGACACTGTTTGGTGACTCGACTGCTACGAGCCAGAAGGTACTTCCCTGAGCGCTTTATCGGAGACGACAGAAGGAGTCTTAAGCCCGCCGCGCGAATCGCGACCCGGTGGGAGATCAGAGACTTCTTACGTCGTCTCCTACAGAGAACGCCGACTACTGACCTTGCGCGCGTTCAGTCTTGGAAGGGGCGCACGATTGGAATCGTACGCCCCGGCCGACCTGCACTGAGGACTTACGCGGACAGGTTGGTTTCCATTGTCACGGCCCATCTGGTTTTCGTATGCTTTGCGGGCATGCCGGTTGCCTTGAATGCTCAGAATCATGAACGGCCGGGATCGTCAGCTGTTGTCCTACCACGCCTCGCCCGAACATTTCAAACCGCTTGCGCGTTGTTGAGTCTGTTGCTGTTGTGTTCTTGCGCCACAGCGCCTCATTCCGCCGGCATCCCTCTGGCGGGCAAGTTGCCTGCTGGCGTGAAGATGAACAAAGATGCAGGCCGCGGCAGCTGGTTGTTTGTGACGCTGCGGTTGGAGAGCGGCGAGGAGTTACCCTTTTTTCTCGACACCGGCGCTTCAGGCACTTGTTTCGATAAATCCCTGGAGCCAATATTGGGGAAGCGCCTCGGCACAGACACGTCCTGGCATTTTGGCGTCGAAGGTGATGCGGGGGTCCATGGGGCACCCAAGCTCTACCTGGGAGGCGCTCCGTTGCTGATGACCGGCACCAACGTCGCCACCATTGATTTGGAGTTGGTGATCGGATCGGAGGTGGGTCATCCCATCGCGGGGGTCCTCGGCATGGATGTCCTGGAGCATTATTGGATCCAGTTGGATTTTGGTGCTAACGAAATACGCTTTCTCGACGGCGAACACACGAACCGGGCGGGCTGGGGCAAACCATTTTCGCTGCCTGACCTCGGCGAAGCATGTCCAGTTATCCGCGAAAACCTAGACGGCAGCCAAACTCCCGGTTCGCTGATTGATACCGGGTGTAATAGCGACGGCTGGCTCGGGTCAGCATTGTTCGAGCAATGGACCAACCCGGCGCTCCCAGCGACAAACGGTCAGGCTCGTTCTCCCAATGGTTTGCTCGCCGGCGAAACACATCCTGAAATCGACGTGCAGAGGCTGGATGAAAACATGGTTTCAAGCGGCGATTCACATATGAAGTTCAACGGCATCGGACTCCGCTTCCTGGCGCGCCATCTCGTCACCTTGGATTTTCCGAAAAGGACCCTTTATCTCAAACGCACGAGCACTGGACCGCTTTCCCTTACGGTTAAAGAACAACGAGCAGAGGGAAGATCAGTGTATAAATTCCTGGCGAGTCTCAAGAAGAGAGGCCAACTGCCTGGGTGGTCAACAACTGATAGATTTCCCAGGAGCGCCACTTTTCACTGTCATACACTCAGTTCCGGCACCCTGGAGCTTCTGAAGAAGGGTGATTCGGGGGGTTATCATTATCGAGTGACCCGGGCGTCTGAGCACAGTCCCCGGAAGTTGCGGAAGGCATGGCAGACGGATGAAAACGGCCGCACGATGGCCGAATATTCGGTGCCTTGACAGACCCCTCAAAGGGATTTCCAGACAAATGCTTCGCGGATTGACATTGCGGTTTGGGATAGCGCAAAGTGTAAGCCGGCGTGGACTTATGTGGCCGTTTAAGCGCAAACCGAGGCAAAGATTTTACCTGCTGCCGGGGATGGGGGGCAAGAATCTCAGGCAGAAGCGGAAAAAGATTTTGGGCTGGTCGATTGCGGTAGGGTTGTTGACCTCCGCGATCGTGGTGTGCATTCTTTATTTACTGAGCAGCCGGTGAGAAGTCTGGTTCGCAACCCGGTTTTCGAGGCGCTGGCGGAAGCAGCACGCAACAACGAAGCCGTCGCGCTCGGCATCATCTCGGGGGCGAAAGGGTCCAGCCCGCAAAAACTGGGGGCCAAAGCTGTTTTCTACCCGGATGGCCGGATTATCGGCACGCTTGGCGGCGGCTGCCTGGAAGCTGAGATTCAACATCGGGCCGTGCAATCGCTGCGGACTGGTCAACCCGCAACCTTCGACCTGCTCCTCGACCACGACTTCGGCTGGGACGACGGCTTGATTTGCGGCGGCAAGGTGGAGGGCTTGATCCTGCCGCAGGCCCAGCGCGCGGGAGAGGCTTTCTGGGCAGAACTGGCGGAGCGAAAGTCGGCGCTGGATTGGGGTGTGCGCAAGGAATTCTCGATTGCCCGCACTGTAACCGACCAGGGCGCTCAGCCGGCAGGGGCATCATGGGCGGCCGACTGGCTTTACCGGGAGACGATCCATCCGCCCTGCGCGTTGTGGGTGGCCGGGGCGGGCCACATCGCCCAGGCCGTCGCGCCGCTGGCCTGCCAGTTGGATTTTGCGGTCACTGTGTTCGACGACCGGCCGGCCCTTGCGAACTACGAGTTTTTTCCGCGCGAGGTTTCGCTAAGGGCCGACGTGTGGGAAAAACTGTTGCCGCTGCCGCTGGGGGAGGCGCCGAGTTTCGGGCTGATCGTGACGCGCGGTCATCGACACGATGCGCTGGTGCTGCGGCATTGGGTTCACAAACCGTTCCTCTTTTTGGGCATGATCGGCAGCGCGCGCAAAGCCCGCACGATCTTCGAACATTTCAGGGAAGAAGGGATCGCGACGCCAGCGGATTTGGAACGCGTCGCGTGCCCGGTGGGGATCAAAATACGCTCGAAAAGCGTGATGGAGATCGCCGTTAGCATCCTCGCGCAGTTTATCGAGAAACGGGCGGAACTCGTCCACGCGAAGCTGTAATCAGCCCTTCTTTCGCGCCCGTTGGGCTTTGCGGCGGGGTTTTCCGTCGGAGCGAGCCTTGTGGGAATTATGGCGGGTCAGCTCGCGGCGAGCTTCGGCCAGTTGAGAGCGAAGTTGTTCGAGCTCGCCCTTGGAGCGCTCATTCTGGCGGCGGACGTCGAGCAACTCGCGTGAGCGCCGGCGCAGCTCAAGCTGCGAAACCACATGGCGGGCCAGGATGGCGAGCGCTTGCTTCTGGTCGGGACGCAGCTCGCGCGGGACGGTATCGATGACACAAAGTGTGCCCAAGGCATAGCCGTCGGGCGTGATGAGCGGGGCGCCGGCATAAAACCGGATTTTCGGGTCCGACTTGACGAGCGGGTTGTTCTCGAAACGCTGATCTTTGCTGGCGTCAGGGACGATGAATAAACCCGATTGCTGAATCGCATATGCGCAGAACGAAACGTCGCGGGAGGTTTCATTAACCGTGGTGCCGATCTTAGACTTGAACCACTGCCGTTTTTCATCCACCAGGGAGATCAGCGCAATCGGCGCTTCGCAGATGCGCGCGGCCAGCTCGGTCAGGTCATCAAACAATTCTTCGGGGACCGTATCCAGCACTTCGTATTGCCAGAGCACGTTCAGCCGCTTCCTCTCGTTTTGAACCGTCGGAGTACTCATGGTGTTCTGCTTTCCGTGGCGGCCATCATACGGTTTCAAACAGGGAACGCAATTCTCTTTTGCCGGACCGTTGACGGCCACGTACCCCGCGGGTAACCTTTAGGCGATTGAAGACGGAACGCTCAGAATCCAGCCGCTGACTCAATGCAACCGCCTATCACGCTGACTTCCCCTCGAATCGAGTTCAAGCCTCCCCGGCTGCTGACGAACGGAGCTGTGCTCACTGTGTGTCTTTACGGTGTGCTCCTGATGATGCCGGTGCTGATTTCGGTGCTGGTGGTAAGCGTGCTTCAGCTCGGCATCCTCACCTGGCTCATCCCGCTGGCGACGCTGGCGGCGGCGACTTGCTTCCTTCCGTTCGGGTTTGGCAACCCGCATGTGGCGAGATTGGCGCGCTCGCTGAGACCGGCTTCGGGCAACCCGCCGGATAGTTTCATCGTGCAAGTAACTCTGGCGCCCCGGCTTCGCTCTGGGATGCGCGCCCTGATCGAAGATGCCGATGATATCGGCTGGCTGAGCTTCTCTGAATCGGAGCTGGTATTTCAGGGCGACTCGGTCAATTTGTCCATACCGTTTACGCAGAGTCGCCTCGTGAGGCCGCGAAGCATCGGGGTGCGGGGGCTTTACCTCTATCCGAGCATTACGCTCGCCGTTTCGGGTCTGCCCAACATCGATTCACTGACTTTCGCCGAACGCTCGACCTGGCTGTTGCCGGCGGCGCGAGCCACGACGCGGCAGATTCGACGCCGGCTGGAGGAGAAAATCCCGGCGCACGGGTAGCAGACCCAGCCCACGGTTTCACGCTTCGAAGCGGCGGGTGGGGGCACGCGGCCTAGGAGTTATTGGTACCTGTCCCGATCGATTCCGGTTGCGGCGGCGAGGAGCAAGCGCAAGAAACCTGCGGCAGCGCGAATGCAGGAAGGTAAACCGTAAAGCTGGTGCCCCGGCCCGATTCGGTGTGAACGTGCAGGGCGCCGCGGGCTTCTTTGACCAAGCGCTGAACAATATTGAGGCCGAGACCCGTGCCGTTCCGCGCGCCTTTGGTCGAGAAATAGGGCTGAAAAATCTTGGGAAGGACCTCCGGGAGGATGCCCGGGCCATCGTCGCGGACGGCGAGCTGAACCAGCGGAGCGAGGTTATCGAAGTTCTCCACGTTGAGCAACCGCTGCTCAGGTCCGTCTTTGAAACCGGTGAGGTCGAGCGGCTGCCGCAGAACGCAGCATTCAATCGTGACGGAGTGGGGCTGGGCAGCGCACTGGAAGGCGTTCACGGTGAGGTTGAGCAGGACCTGGATGAGGTCGGTGCCATTCATGCGGACGGCGATATCCTCAGCGAGCCGGCAGGTGGTGAATTGATGGTTCTGGCGGCTGGGGTGAACGCCGACGAGGTGGTGGAGGTCGGCCAGGAGCTGGTTGACGCCGACGCGGGGGACCTCATCAGAGTGGCGGCGCAGGAAGCTGAGGTAGCGCCGGGAGATCTCTATGCAATTGGTGACCTGGCGAGTAATGGTCTTCAGGCGATCCTTGATAAACTCGAGGTCTTCGACGTCCAGCCCGCTGGAGTCGCCGATGCGCTGGTTAAGGAGCTGGACGAATCCCGAAATGACGGTGAGCGGCCCGTTGATATCGTGAATGATGCTGGCGTAAATCTCCCCGCGGGTGTGAGCCATCTGCTCTTCGATCTTCTGGTTCTGGAGTTCACCCAGCAGCGCCTGCAATTGTTCCGCATTATTATGGATCTCCCCTTCGAGAGTGCGCCGCTGCATAGCGGTGGCCACGGCGGACCGCATGGTAGCGAGGTCAAAGGGCTTGTTGATATAATCGCAGGCACGAAGGCGCAGCGCCTGGCGCATTGTGTCGGTGGTTTCGAAGGCGGTCATCATCACCACCTCGATCGAGGGATCGACATATTTCAACCGCTCGAGCACCTCGATGCCCGACATTCCGGCCATACGGATGTCCAGCACCGCCACGTCGATTTTATGCTCCTGAGCGAGCGCAATCGCCGACGGGCCATCGTTGGCCAGCAGGATCTGGTACTCGTCCTTGAAAATGACGCGCAGGGATTGGCGCGGGCCGTCCTCATCGTCCACAATCAGCAGAGTGCCTTTACGCCGGGGCGGCGCGAGGCTCTCTACTGGCACGGGAAGCGTATCCAATGGTAGCAGGGAGGACATGGTCACTCACTGATGCCGTGAATCGCCAGACAATAGATGAACACCCGACACTTCAAGCACGGCGCTAATCTTATAGGAGACGGCTGCGCCCACAAGCAAAAAGATGCACGCAGCTAATAGAGGTCTCGCGCCCTAGTAAATTTACGGAAAGCGGTGACTGCCGTGGACTTTGGCACCGCGCCCACGCATAACACCAAGTGGCCGCGAGGCCGGGCGGGAGCCATGGGGTTTAACTCACAATTACGGCACATTCGCGATTACGAGACAAACCGCCGTGGGCTGGACGGGCGCGGAATGGTCCCCGGCCAGGCTTAAGCGCTTACCGATGCCTCCAAGGGCAGGGAGATGCGCACCACACCGGCCTGTCCGGATTTGGGGGCAACGATTTCCAGCTTGCCGTGATGAGTTTCGACGATTTTGCGACTCACGATAAGGCCAAGACCCAAGCCAACATTGCGGGTGGTAAAGAAGGGCGCGGGGGCTTTTTCGAGGGCTTCGGAACTGAAGCCGCCGCCATTATCCTGGACTTCGATTTGAAGCGCCTGCAGACCGTGGCCGTTGGGATTGGTGTTGAGCCGGACGCCGATCTTTGGTTCCGTCGGATTTGCCTGCAGCGCGTTGAGCATGACCTCGGCCAGGGCGTGTTTAAGCGCGGCGCGGTCCCCGTTGACGATGATGGGCTTGCCGGCGCTGTCGTAGCGCAGTTGAGCGGATTTGACGGGCTGGTACTTGCATGCCTCCTGGTAGGCTTCCTCGATGAGCGGGGCGACTGGGAACGCCTCGTGGGCTGCCAGCGTATCGCGACCCAGGAAACGCATCTGGTTGAGCAGTCGGGTGACGCGTTTGACGCCATCAGCGAGCGCGAGGTCGAGCGAGGTGCGAAATTCCGCGTCCTTCCACTTGTCGGCGAGGAGTTGCTGGTGGGTGGAAAGCGGCACCATGGCATTGCCGATTTCGTGGGTGAGCCGGTCGGCCATGGTCTTCATGAGCCGGAGATTAGCGGTCTCGATTTCAAGCAGCCGCAATTGTTCAATCTGGGTGAGATCCTCCGCCATAAGCAGAGCGGAGCCGGGCAGACCGGCCTGTTGGCGTTGGAATGGGACGATGTTCACGTTGTACAGCGTCCCGGAAGCGTCTTCTGGTTCGTATTTGAAGCCGGAGATAGCGGAACCGGTCTTCAGAACCTGATAAACTCTGGTGCCGAGGACCTGCGGCAGGTCGCTAAATTCCATCTCCCCACTGCGGCGCTCGGCTGAGAGAAAGTATTTTCGGGCGGTCTTGTTGGCGTGGAGGATGATGAGGTCGCGGCTGACAACGACGCAAGCGCTGCTGAGTTCGCGCAGGATGTCCGCCATCATCTCGTGGTTGGCAGCCAACTGCTCGTGCAGCCAGATGTTCTTCACGGCCAGGCCCAGTTGTTCGAGCAGGCGGAAAATGAGTTCCAATTCCGAATTCACCAGCGATTCGCCGGTGATGCGCCCGTCAAAGAGCGCCACGCCAAGCACCGTCTCGCGGTCGAGGATGGGGACGGCCACCTGCGCACCCAGCAACTCAAATTCTTTCTGCGCCAGCGGGTCGTTGCGCACTTCCTCACTGGAGCGGCGCAGGATGCGACCGAGGCGGAATACATGCCCGCCGATGCCGGCCTCGAAAGACAGCTCAAAATGCTGGAGGAGGCCGGGAGCCAGGCCAAGCGCGCAGGCCGCGCGCAGGCGGCGGGAGTCGGCCGGCTCAGGCCCCGCGCCATAGGGGCCGAAGGGCTGGCGCAGGAACACCGCGGCGCGATTGATGCTGAGGATCTCGCGCATCAGGAGCAGAAACTGCTTGAGCATGCCTTCGGTATCCAGGGAGTGGGTCAGGATGCCCGAAAAGTGGCGCAAAACACTAGTCGCCGACGAGGCAGCTGCGGCGGGGCTGCCTTCGGGCGGTTGGATAACTTGAGGCGGCTGCGGCGGGGCTATCGGCATCAGCGCAAGCGAGGCCGGCTCGGCTGGCCGAAGCCGGTCCAGAAGAGCGCGGAGCATGCGCGGGCGCACCGGCTTGGTCAGCACGTGCGTGGCGCCCTGGAGGTAGGCTTCCTCCTCCCAATCACGCCCCCGCGCGCCGCTATAGACAACCACGGGGCATTTGGGAGCGCGACGGCGCAATTTCTCCAAAGCCCAGATGCCCTGAACATTGGTCAATTCCAGGTCCAGAATGCAGACCTCTGCCAGACCGTGAACCAGCATCGGTTCCGCCTCGTCCAGGCTGGAGCGATAAACGACGCGATACTGCTCCGCATCGACTCCCTCACGCACCTCTTCCGCCAAACCCGGGTGTTCCGACAGGACCAGGAGTGTCTTCATCGCGGCAAGCTCCTCTCGGTCAGCCAGGGCCGTCCCCGCCCCGGTTTATCGGGCCAGTGCATACGCGAACGCGAAAGGCGGCTTCTCGGGAAGCGGTCTGGGCATGCCAAGTTCACAACACCGCCCAGAGCGACCAGTCCGCGCCTGGCAATCTCGAGATTGTCAGACGGCGGGAACAAATTTCTTCCAACGGCAGCCACTCTGATTACATCATCCATACACTGGGGCACAGGTCAACTTAAACTTACGTTGTGAGGAATTCTTCACCTTCCGTCCGATTGGCTCAATAACGAAGATTACTGATCGGTGAGCGGACGATTACGGAGCGGCATAAAACAGTACGGAGTGCGCAGTGAGGACTGCAGAATGGGGAAGGCGGCGTACCAAGTGCAGCGCCTTAGCAAGTGCCTCGTCGCGGGCAGCAACAACACGGGACAATGCGGACGGCCGCGCTTATTCGCTGGAAATCAGCCGCTCCCACAAAGTGTCGCTCAGCAGAGCTTTCTGCAGGAAATCGGTGTCGGTCTGGAGCGCGGTGGGCGCCTGGCTGGGGTTGATGGGAAGGCGGAGGGTAAAAGTAGTGCCTTGGCCTGCCTCACTCTTTGCCTCGATGCGGCCGCCATGATGGTGCACAATAAAGTAACAGGCCATCAAGTGGATGCCGTATTCCATTGGGCTATCGCTGCGTACGACAAACGGATCAAACACCAGTCGCAGAGCTTCTTTGGGGAGGCCCGGGCCGTTGTCGCTCACCTGGACCTGGACCTGCCGCTTCTCCACCGGTCCGCCGTCGAGTAGCTGGGCGGAGAGGGTGACTCGGCTGCCGGGGGGAAGGCTGGCAATCTCGTCTTTGAGCAACAGTTCGAAGAGGCGAAAAAACTTCGGTTTATCGACGTTCAAGTTGGGGAGAGTGTCCGGGATGCGGTTCTCCACGTCGATTTTCTTGGCCGCGAATCCGTCTTTGAGCCTGGCCACAGTATCGCCCACGACCGCCCGCAAGCTGACCTGATCGCTGAATTCGAACGTCGGTTTCTCGGAAGCGGACCAAAGGTCCTTAAGCATGTTGTTGATTTTTTCTATCTGCGCCTGAACGTTCTGGTAGTACTCGCGCCAGAAGTCAGGGTTGCGGAGGCCGTTCAAGTCGATTTTTTCTTCTTCCATCTTGGCCGGGGCCAAATCCAGAAAGGTTTTGACGGCGACGAGGGCGTTGCGGATGTGGTGGCTCAGGCCGGCTGCCAGCAGGCCGAGGCTGACGATCCGGTCGGCGATCATCATGTTGTGCAGCACGGACATTTTTTCGCGCAGAAGGTGATCGCGTTCGCGCTGGACCATGAAAAACTCCAGCCCGCGTTTGAGGGTGTTTTCGAGCTGGGGGGGATCCCAGGGTTTGGTCACGTATTTATAGATGGCGCCGGTGTTCACGGCGGCGATCGCGGCGTCCATGTCTGCGAAGGCCGTGGCGAGAATGCGGATGATGCGGGGGCGAAGCTGGCGGGCGCGTTCGAGCAGCCAGACGCCTTTTTCGCCGGGCATGCGCTGGTCGGTCATCAGGAGGCCGATGTCGTCCGGGTGCTGCTCCAGAAGCTTAAGCCCCTCCTGCGCGTTGGTGGCGGTCAGGATGCGAAACTGTTCCTCGAACGCGCGGACGAAGTACTTGAGCGATTTCTCCTCGTCATCTACGTAGAGAATCGTGAATTTTTTGTAGTCGTAAAAGCTTTCCATGCGGCTTCGGTCCTTATGAATGTCATCCCTTCGCTGGAAACTCCAGCGTAAACTCGCAGAACTTGCCCGGCTCCGTGCGAACCGAGATGCGCCCATCGTAGTCCTGGATGATGCGGTAACAAATGGCCAGGCCCAGGCCCATGCCTTCGCCCACCTCTTTGGTGGTGAAGAACGGGTCGAAAATCTTGTCCAAATGCTCAGCGTCGATCCCCTGGCCATTGTCGCGGCAGACCAGGATGCTCCTGGCGCCTTCGAGGCGTCCCTCGATCCAGATGGTGGGTTGTTCCTGGCTGAAGGTTTTTCCCTTCAGGGCATCGAGGGAGTTTTGCAGCAGGTTGACGAGCACGTGGATCAGCTTGTTTTTATTGGCCCAGATGGTCTGGTGCTCGGCCAGCTTTTGCTCGATTTGCACTTTATCCTTCCACTCCTGGCTGGTGAACCGTAGCGAAGCGGCGACCACTTCCGCAACTTCCACCTGGTCGCGGCTGTCGGTTTCCGGATGCGAAAACATGCGCAGATCGGAAACGATGTTTTTGACGCGCGCGAGCCCGTCCTCGACATCGTGGAGCACCTCCTCGTAATCCTGCCGTTGTTCCGCGGGGAGAGACTTGCCTTTGTTGCGGAGCGTGAACAGCCCGGTGCTGGCGAAGTTCAGCGGGTTGTTAATTTCGTGAATGATGCCAGCGCTCATGCGGCCCAGCGATGCGAGCTTTTCGGACTGCACCAGTTGCGTTTCGGTGTCTTTGAGCTGGTCGATAGTGGACTCCAGCACCAGGTTTTGTTTCGAGAGTTTCCGTTGGTATTGATGAGATTCGATCAGATTCTTGATGCGGACATGGAGTTCCGTGGAGGAAAAGGGCTTGGCGAGGAAATCGCTGGCACCGGCCGAAAGGGCCGCCAATTTGGTTTCTTCGTCGGCGCGAGCGGTGAGCAGCACGATCGGGATGCTTTGGGTGGAGGTGTGCTCGCGAATCTCGCGGCAGGCCTGCAAGCCATCCTTCTCGGGCATCATCATGTCCAGCAGGATCATGTCCGGCAGGAACTGCGTCGCTTTCTCGATGGCCTGCTGGCCATCGACAGCTTCCAATACATGATACTGCCGGCTTAGCTGCGATTTCAGGAACCGCAGCATGTCCGGCTCGTCGTCGGCGACCAGGATCGTCGGCTGGTTGCCGTTGCGTGACGTTTCAACCGGGCGCAACGATTCCTGGACCGGGGTAAGGGCCGGAAACAGCTCGGCGCGTCGGTACAAATTCGCCAGCCATTCCTCGGACGCAACGGTGCCACCGCCTTCGGTGACCGCCGGGGCATCCGGCTGGGCTTCGTGCGCGTCCTGCTTCTGGGACGATTGCGCCGGTTGGTAGGGCAGCCTGACCGTGAAAGTGGTGCCTTTGCCTTCCTGACTCTCGACGATGACCCGGCCGCCCTGGATTTCCACCAGCTCTTTGACCAGGGCCAGCCCAATGCCGACGCCCTGGAACTTGCGATTGGAGGCCCCATCCGCCTGCCAAAATCGATCGAAGATGTGCGCCAGGTTCTTCTCGGAAATGCCCATGCCGGTATCGGCGACGATCAATACGAACTCTTCGCCCTGCTTTTCGGCCCGCAATTCCACGCGGCCGCCGGCGGGCGTGAATTTCAGCGCATTGAAGGCCAGGTTCAGAACGATCTTTTCGAGTTTGTCGCGGTCGGCCAGCACGGCGTCCAGAGCGGGATCGACAAAGGTCTCCAGCCGCAAGCGCTTGTCATCGGCGACCTGGCGGGCGGCGCTGGCGAGACCTTTCAGGAACGCGCCAACCGCCAGCGGTTCGCGTTTGACCTCCATGCGGCCCGACTCAAGTCGGACCAGGTCCAAGAGGTCGTTAATGAGCTTGAGGAGGCGCATACCGTTGGAATGCATGGTGGCCAGCAAATCCTTGGTTTCGTGGTCGAGGTTGAACCGGTGCAGCAAGGCTTCGAGCGGGGCGATCAACAGGGTGAGGGGCGTGCGCAATTCATGGCTGATATTGGCAAAAAAACGGCTCTTGATCTGGTCCAGTTCCATCAGCTTCTGGTTGCTTTCCTCCAGAGCGGCGCGGCTGCGATCCAGTTCGTAGCGCAACGCAAACTCGCGAAACCGGTACTTGCTATGGACGTAGCTGCCGGTCATTACGATGACCCCGGTGATGATGAGAAAGTAAAGGTTGTTTTCAAGCTCCTCATAGCGAAGATCCCCATGGAGCAGGCAAGCGCCGACGTACATCAGAATGACCAGTACCACGGCAACGAAGCTTTCAAAAAAGGTCCAATAGAGCACGAAGCCGATAACCAGCAGCACCACATTCAAACCCGCGTAGTAATGAGATTGCGAGCCGCCCTGCTCAACGATCATCCAGGACATGAAAAATGTCGGGAACATGGCCAGTGTGATTCCGAGTTTCCGCGGGTGCCTCTTGCCGAAGGGTGTAATGACGACCGCCCAAAAAATGCCGATCAGCAGCGAACATAACATCCGGAGCTCGAGGAACCGCCAAACAACCGCGGGCTGCTGGCGAAAGACGCAAAAGTCCAGGATTACTCCCACCGGCATCAGGATCGCCCCGATGGCGCAGCCGACCTGTATGTTGTTCAATATGACCTTGCGGTCGTACTCGAGAAACGCCCGCCGGATGGCTTCGGAGTTGGAAAAGCTGTCAGCCATGCTCGGGCTTTCTCACCTCGATGAAGATGTTCACGCTGGTGTCCTCGGCAAGGACGGTGCAGGCATCCGGGGGCGCGGCGTCCGGGGCAAACGCGCCCACGCCCACGCCATCGCGATAGATGAGATGCCAGTCCAGGATGTATTCCATCGAATGCCGGAACGGGCGGGAGTCATTCATCGCGTCGCTGACATTGGTCGCCACCAGCAGCCCGCCGGGCGCCAGCATCTCGTAGAAGACGTTCATCAATCGTTTGCAGACGGCGGTGGAAAGGTAATCAAACAAACCGGCGCAATAAATGAAATCATAGCCGGTTTCAGATGTCAGGGAAACCGAGCGCGCCGCGTCTTTGAGGAGCTGTTGAACGGACCGCTTGATGAAGTGCAGGGAGGTGGCGCGCCCATGAGCGCGTTTGAGTCCCTCAAGGGTAGTGCGAGCGTGCGCCAGGGTTTCTTCGTTGAAATCAAGAAGCGTAAAATTGACCTGGTCGCAGATCGGCCCTTCGGCCAGAAAATGCTGGATTTCGGCGGCGGGACCGCATCCTAGGTCGTAAACCCGCAAACGGCGCCCGCGGGAGCGCACCCGCGCGGTCTCTTGGAGCAGCTTGCGGGCGAGGTACTGGACCCGGTTGCGATGCGCCCGCGCCGGCGCCTGGCCCAGCAGCCACACATTCAGGACTTTTGCGAATAAGGTGCTGCCCTCGACCGGGGAGCGCATCATCATGTCCACCAGTTCGTAGTCGCCCGCATAGCCGAGAGGTTTGTAGAAGGCCCGGTAGGCGAAGGGCGAACAGAGCACCAGCGGGTGCAACTGGCGGCGCAGATAAGCGCGGTGCACTGGTTGCAGTTCCTCTTCGACTTCGCCGGCGATTAGCTCAAAACGCTCGATGAAACTATCAATCGCGCGCACAATCGGGTCCGCCAACTCCTCGACCACCTTTCGCTCCAACTGCTGGCGGCTCCCCGAGGGTGATGAGCGTATTTCCAGTTCGACCTGTTCGAGCCAGAGTCGGAGGTCGGTCAGGAAGCCCTGCATGTCGCCCATCACATCCTTGAATTCGGAGCGAACGCGGTAGCTGGTTTGCCATTCTGCCAGGAACTCAGCGAATGAATCCCGGAGCGCGGCTTCCGTTTCCACCGACGCATTTAATGGCGTTATGCTCAGGCCCGATTCTTCCAATTTCACCTCGCAAACCACCAGTGTGCCGGTGTTCACCAGGCTGCTGACCAGCGCGCGACCCGAGTACAGCGTGCGCTTGCCGGCGATGACCTTGAAGTTTTCAAGCACGTCTGACATCCTCATCACCAAAGCCGGGTTGTACACCTCGAACGCCGCCGAGTGGCGCGTCAAGCGCAGCAAACCAGCGCGGAGTTCTGTCCCCTGGCTGGTCTGGAAGGTCACAAAGCTGCCTTTGATTTCTGATTTTTGTTCTGCTGTCAGAGTAGTCGCCATAGCACTTCGTGCGGGCGTGGACGTCGTCTCGCGTACTGTCTTTCCAAATCGCGCCGGGGGTGCCGGCTAGGACAACGCCACGTTCGTTTGGTCAGTTTATAGTCGATTCCGAGGCTAAGAACAGAGCAAATTGCTGGCCATCGGCGCTTTGCTCCTGCTGCATAGGAGCTGGCCTTCCGTCCATTCGTTCTGGTGCCGGCACTGGCTTTGGTCAGAAAAACCAACCCGCTTTGACTCGCCCAGGGATGCGGTATGCCCGGCCGTGGAACGACTGCGCAAGTGCCCTTGTGCGAAGGCAAACTGTCTCGACTTGAGACAGGTCTTTGAGTTAAAGGTCTCGCTTGAAGGCAGAACATCGGTTCCAGCAGCGTGCGCCGGGGGTGGTTGTGGGAGGCGAACGAGCCGTTCCTCAGCCTGTAAAACTGGTCATTTGGCTGCAAACGCTGGGACTGCTTCGCAAGCCGTTCGTGAGAGGCAAGAATACCTCAAATGACATCGATACGGTAGCCCCTTTTCATTCAGAAGCGAAGAGTGGTTTGGAGAATGAAGACCGTGGCATCCGGGATGGCCGCCGAACCTCCCGGGTGAAACACACGCTGAAGGCTCGGCTGGAGTGTCCACCAGGCCGTCAGTTGCGCTTTGTAGCTGACCTCCAGCACGGTTTCGTAATCGGCAAGTTGTGGAAAGGGTGGTGGCGCTCCGAACGCGAGCGCCGTTGCATTGGCATCCCGCTGGGCGTGGCGGATATCATCGCTCATCTGCAGATAGGATGCCCCGAAGGCGATGGTGTCCCAATCTCTGTTCGGAATAAGACCCTTATAAACTAGCCCGCCGTCGATGCCCAGTTGCGCCAGGTTCCGATCCGCAGGCGCGGCCCCGACGCGGAAGAAACCCAACAATCCCTGTTTGGCCGGATCACTTTTGTCAGTTTCGCGGAAGAGCTGCTGCTCCGCCAGGAAATAGATTCCATAATTACCCTTGTGGTCTGGCACCGGCGGAGCGGGAAGGCCGGCTCCCGACAGGAACGCTGCCGTCACGCCGTCGTAAATGTCCACGAAACTCCCAGTGTGATAATAGCCGCCGAGCTTATAGCTGCCTTCCAGGCCGGGCTGATTGGTTTGCGAGTTAAAGTGGTAACCGATTTCAAAATACGCCAACGCGGCTTCGGACTCACTCAGGTTAAAGCGCGTCCCTGAATAGGTCTGGTCCGGGTCACCGCCATAGACCGCCGCCTGGACGTACGCCTGCGGGACCGGGTTATAGCGTAACAGCGCTCCCGGGGCAGCGTTGGGGGTCGAGGCCAGTCCGTGGTGACGGGCGGGTAGGCCAGGAATGTCATACACGTCGAACGCCAGCGTGGGATAAAAAAATGTTTGGTTGATGAGTGTGACCGAACCCAGCGACGTATATAAGTCAGGCACGATGAAATCTCGATCGATGGAGAGTTCGCCGAATTTAAACGCGAGTTTGCCTGCGAGGAACTTTTGCTGATACCAGAGTTCCCAGAGCCGGAGCGCATTGGGGAAGTCGAGCAGATTGACCTTGTTCAGGTCCCCGACGAAGGCAGGAGTGCCGTCATTGTGCGTTGAGAAGGGCTTCTCCCCACTGAGCCAGAGCGAGCTGACATGGACCGAGCCGCCCTCATAACCGACCAGCTTTTCGGAGTCCAGGTCGAGCATCATTAGCAGTGCGCCTTCGTACAGGCCTCCGCGGCGGGCGCCGCCGGCCAGGTTGTCTGGAAAAGACCCGCCGTAAAAGAATTCGAAATCCACGCCGTGGTGCGAGAGGTCAGTTCGCAAGCCGCCCCAATCGCCGAAGAGGTAATCGCGTTCAAGAAATTGACGGAAGTCCGATTTGGGCGGTGCCGAGTTATCCTGAGCAAGCGTACTGGCGACGCCGAGGGCGGCCAGCCACAACCCCAGTACAGTAGCGTATAGTTGTTTTGCTCTCATAAAACTTCCGAAAAACCTTGCGCGCGGCTGAGCGAGCCCGCCGCCGTCCGGACTTCCTGCGTGAGGCTAGTCGGACTTACCGTTTCTACCAGCAGTTATCATGCCCCGGAGGAGCTGTCCGAGCGTGGCAAAGTAGCTCCGGGTGATGTCAGCCGAGACGAACGCGAGGTAAATGTCATTGCTGGGTATCAGGCCGTTGGAGGCGTAATAGAGCGGATGTTCGACACCCCGGTACTTGGATTTGTGGAACGAGAGTCCCTTGAAGTTGTAAATGTCGTTCCCGAAGCGTGCGCTGAGCCGGAAGAAGAGTTTGGCGCCGAAGTCGTCGTTGTACTTGCCCAACTCCAATTTAACAAAGGGTGCCAGCAGGAGGCTGAGGATCTCCTTTCCCTCGGTCCGAAATTGTTCGACGGCTTCCATGTGAACCGCGGTGGCCAAACGCCCATAGCGCTTCTCGTCGCAACGCACAATATTGGCCGAATATCCATAAATCTCGCCTGCCCGATACATTGGATCGTAAAAGGCAAAGCCGATCGCCTTGCCTTCCTTGTCGTAGGCGACGAATTTCCTCACGTCCTCCTCTTCGTCAAAAACGGGCCGCCGGGCGTAAAGCCAGATCTCGCGGTCGTTGATTTTTTTCGACCCAATCCAGCGCGCGGACACTGCCGCGAGGTCCTCCTTCTGGAGGGAAGCGCCCTTTTCTTCACGAATGATCAGCGCCTCGCGTTTGGCTTCGTTGCGGGCGCGTTTGATTAAATCCAGTTCTTTCCAATTCCCTTGCGTATTGTAGGTTTGAATGGGAATTTCGGGCTCATAGCCGATGCAATTGACCTTGAAGCCCAGGTCGTGCAGCACTTCGGCGCAACCTTCCGAGATGACTCCGAAGGAGGCGCGGCGGTTGTCCGCCAGGAAACCGGCAATAAGCTTTGGCAGGTCTTCGGGCGCGCACACCGGATCGGAGAGCGTAATGCGCCTGGGCTTGGGAGAAAATACCGGGTGCCGGACAGTGGTGTAGGCGATGTAACCAGCTTCATCGATAAAGTACTCCATGCCCTCCTGCAAAGTGGCGTAGGCCAAAGAGGCCCTGCCATGTTGTCTCAGGAACGGAGACAACAATTCCCATTTTTCTTCTCGCCCGAGCTTTTTGGCTGCTTCGCCTTCAATGACTCTCACGCGCGTTCGACCCACCTAGGAAAGACAAATGATGTTCAGCATGATTGCTTAGCAGATTTTCTGATACCCAGTCCGCTGTCAAGGCAAATACCTCGGCGCGGTTCCGGTCGAGATGCCCCACGTGGCCGTTGCCACGGATGACTTTGAGTTGTTTTTTACACGTGAGCGCTTCGCACAACAACCGCCCGGTCTCCGGTGGATCGAGTTTGTCGTCCTCCCCCCACAACACAAGCGTGGGAGCGGTGATACGGGAGACACGGGTAATGGTATCGACGAAGAAAGCCTGCTCTGCGCCTGGCAGCGGGAAGGCCATGAAGGCCTCGAGCGTGTGTGGATCGGACTTGAGGCGGCGATCGACCTCCGGATCAGAAGCCATTTTCGGCCCGCCGGGGAACTTCGCCAAAGGCACACGGAAATCGCGTCCGGTTAATCGGCGCTTCATTTTGCCCACGCCGACGAGGAGTTTGAAGATTGCGGTTTCGACGAAGGGCAGTGAATTGCGAACGGTGGCATCCAGGCCGATCAGCACCTTTAGCCTCGGCTCGACCATGCCAGCTTCGAGTACCGCGGTGCCGCCCGAGGATAAACCGAAAGCACCAATCCGGCTGCCATCCACCTCCGGGCGCGTGAGCAGGAAATCGATAGCCGCCTGGATGTCCGCCACCCATTGCCGGATGTCCACATAAAACCGCTCGCCTCCGCTCTCTCCATGTCCGTGCATGTCGATCGCCAAAGACGCCAGCCCCCGCTGAGCGAGATGTTCGCACATCTCGAAATAATTCTCTTTGAACTCACCGGCCCCATGGCAGATGATTAGCGCTGGGATCGGGTGGTCCACGCGCGGCAGGAACAAGGTGCCCACCAACTCATCGCCCAGAGAGGGAAACCGGACTAATTCTTTGTATAAGTTCATCGATTGGTCGAAAGAGAAGCTTCCGGAGTGCCAGGCTGAACCGTCATCCGCTGCAATTCTGTACCTCTGTGAAAAAGCGTGCGGCCTCCCCTCCGGGCTGTCCAGAATCGATACATCCCGTCCGCTGCCGGGGCAGGTCGCGCGAGCACCGCCAACCGGGCCAAGGACCTATCCGTATGGTAATTTGCGTGACTCAGGCACGGGCGCAAGTTTTTTCTCGCATGGCGGCTGCATCTCGGCGCCGGCACCTGAGCGTATGGTTCAGCTCGTGCGGCCTGGTGCTCCCGTTGACGAAACTTGCGCATGTCTAGCGTGGCGCCGGCGAAACAGCGCGCGCGCCGGTTTCGGCCATTTCCTGCTTCCAATCGAAAACACTGACTGCATCGAGTTCCTTCCACTTGTCGCCATTTTTTATCAGCGGCGTGGTGCGCCCGATGTATTGGAGGATTCGATGCTTCCCATTTGCTTCGACCACGAAGAAAAGCGGATCGACCAACCTCGCGATAATGAAGCTCGTCGGCTCCATTTTGATCCGGACCACTGGTTGGCCTTGCCAGGTGGTTTCCGCTTCTTTCGTCAATTTGAACCCGACGGTTTCTTTGCGCGAGAGGACGATGTAACGAAATTTGGCTGGAGAACCCTTGTCGAGCGTCTCCCAGTGCGAGACAATGAAAGCCGGAATCATGTCATCGATCAAGGTATCGTTCTCCAGGACCTCGCTGTCGCTGCTCTTCCTTGACTTACCACCTAAGCCCACGGTGTACTCGAAATAAATCCTCCGCTGCCCGGCGTGGTTCGGGTCCCGCCGAATCATCGCGCTGCCTTTCTCCCCGGTCTGCAGCTCTTCCTCCTCAAAGGAGGTCAATTGCCCGGCTTCATACACAATCCGGTCTCGAGCCGCAAACGAGCCATTGGGGTACGTATAGTCGCAGGTTACCTGGACGGCCGTGCCGGTCCGATTACCCCGCCGTTCCGATTTGAAGAGACATTCCTTCGGGTCGGAGCCCAAAGCGAAGATGTTGCCGACCAAAATCTTGGGCTCGGCATAATCTATGGCTCGGGTTTGTGAACACCCGCTGTAGGGAGCCGCGCAAATACAAAACGCGGCGGCACTCAGCGTCCGAATGAAAGCCGCCGGCAACGTCTGCGGCACGATCCGATAGATGACTTGCTTCATTTTATTTAAGGAGGACCGTCGGGCAATTCCATGTGGTCCGAGCCGATTCCAAGCAGGTTTACTGCCAATCAGGGTAAAACCCCGCTTACAAAGAACGCTTCTGCAAAGCACTCCGGGTCAGGTCTTAGCGTCGTCCGGAATCCAAAAGCCGAGGACACGGCCATAGAAACGTACAGCTTCCTTTTTCCGGTCGCCCCTGGGCTTCCCGAAGTTGCGCCCCCATCCATTTGCCGTTACAACGGTACGAGTGTTACGATGAAACCGCTTCCCGAATGCCGGTTATATGCGTTTGTCGATACGAGCTATCTGCGCGGGCGGGCCCCGGACGTCGTGGCGCAACAACTTTGCGATGGCGGCGCCGACCTAATCCAACTCCGGGCCAAGCAATCCTCGCTCGAAGATATCCGCCGCATGGCCGAGGCAATGGTGCCGGTCACTCGCAAGGCGGGCGTGGGCCTGGTGATCAATGACCATCCCAACATCGCCCTGGAGGTGGGCGCGGAGTTCTGCCACCTGGGACAAGAGGATTTCTTCCAGCGCGGCCATAGCCACGTGTCTGAGCTCCGCCCTCCACCATCCCCGCTCCGGATCGGCTTGAGCACCCACGCTCCAACCGAAGCGAGGCGCGCGTTGGCCGCCGGCCCAGCCTACGTCGCCATCGGACCGGTGTACGCCACCGGCACCAAGCCCGAAGCCAACCCCGTTACACTCGAATACGTCCGCTGGGCGGCGGCGAATGTGCACATCCCCTGGTTTGTAATCGGGGGAATCAATCTCCAAAACCTCGACGAGGTAATGGCGGCCGGCGCGCGGCGCATCTGCGTTGTCTCCGCCATCCTTAATGCGGACGACGTGGCGGACGCTTGCCGCCGGTTCAAGAAGAGAATGGTGTGAGGGTTGGGGATCGTTTCAACGTTTTAACCTTTTAACGTTTTAACGCTTTCACTAATTTTCCCCGCCATGAGTGTCTTAATCGTCGGCTCGACAGCGCTGGATTCGGTCAAAACTCCGCAGGCGGAGAGCCCTCGCCTTCTCGGCGGCTCAGCCAGTCACGCGGCCGTATCCGCCAGCTTTTTTAGTGCCGTCAATCTGGTCGGCGTGGTTGGCGAGGATTTTCCCGAGCGGTATCTGCGGCTTTACAAGACCCATCGCATCAACCTCGACGGTTTGCAGATTCGACCGGGCAAGACGTTCCATTGGTCGGGGGAATACGAGGCCAACATGAACAATCGGCGAACACTGCTCACGGAGTTGGGCGTGTTCGAAACCTTCACGCCCACCCTGCCCAGCGCGCATCAGAAGACGCCCTATGTCCTGCTGGCCAACATCGCGCCCTCGCTCCAGGCGCATGTGCTCGACCAGATGCAGCGGCCAAAATTCGTTACCGCCGATACGATGGATTTGTGGCTGAATATCGCCATGGCGGACTTGTTGCGGCTGCTGAAACGCCTCGACGCGTTTGTGCTCAACGACAGCGAGGCTCACCAGTTGACCAAAGAAGACAACCTCTTTAGCGCGCTGAAAAAAATCCACAAACTCGGCCCCAAATACGTCATCATCAAAAAAGGCTCGCACGGTTCGATTCTCTCGGGGCCGCAAGGATTCTTTCTTTGCCCGGCGTATCCCGTGCACAAGGTGGTGGACCCGACCGGTGCCGGGGACTCATTCGTCGGCGGCATGATGGGTTTCCTGGCAGCCGCCAAGGGTCCAATTGACCAGCACATCCGCCGCGCGATGGTTTACGGCAGCGTGGTGGCGTCGTTCTGCTGCGAGGGTTTTGGTTTGCTGCGCACGACCCGGATCACGCGCCAACAAATCGACCAGCGGGTGAGGGATCTCGAGGGGCTGACGAGGTTTTAAACTACAAAATCCACCGGCTTTGGCTGCCGGTCCTTCTTGCTCATCACCTTTACGTTTGCCTGCTCCTGGATCACCAGGGAATGGGGAGGCACGCTCGAAGTCAGGAACACGTTGGCGCCAATGGTGCTGCCTTCGCCGACGACCGTATCCCCGCCCATGATGGTCGCTCCCGCGTAGATCGTCACGTGGTCTTCGATGGTGGGATGGCGTTTAAGGCCGCACAATCTCCGGCCTTTCGAGAGCGACTCGGCCACCAAGCCCACTCCCTGGTACATTTTGACGTGGTCGCCAATCTGCGTCGTCTCGCCCACCACCGTGCCGGTGCAGTGATCGACAAAGAAATGTGTGCCGATCTCCGCGCCCGGGTGCAAATCCATGCCTGTCCGCGCATGGGCCCATTCGGTCATGATGCGAGGAATCAGCGGGATCTTCTTCAGATACAGATTGTGAGCGAGCCGTTGCACAGCGATGGCCTCGATGAAGGGATAGGCGACGATGATTTCCTCCCTGCTCAACGCGGCCGGGTCACCGTTGTAGGCCGCCTCGGTGTCAGTCTGCAAGAGGTCGCGGATGTCCGGCAGGCTCGTCAAAAACTCGACCGCGTAGGTGTGCGCCACAGGCCGGAGATCTTTTTTCGGGATTTGTAGTTCCGGCGGCGGGTTATACTCGAGGCTCTTCGCAACCTCCGCCTCGAGATTGCTCAGTACTTCCGTGATTAGCGAGGCGGTCTCTTTCTTGATTTCCGAAGAGTGAACGAGCTTCTCATCGAAGAAGCCCGGGAACAGCAACCGGAGTAAACCCATCGTGATCACCCCAATCGCGCGCTTCGAGGGAAGGTTCTTTCCATCCAGATGGTTGATGCCGCCCGCCTGGGTGTAGGAAGCGACCAGCCGGTCGGTCAATTGAGTCACGGTTGCCTGCACGAAAGGAGTATCCCCGAAAACAGGGGGAAAGCAAGGAGGCGGTGGGCCAGCCAGTGAACCCACTATGGACGGCACCGCCTCGGCTGTCTTACTGTGGGCGCTGTGCGACAGCCAGCTGCGATGACCGGGGCCCGGCCAGAAAGCGTACCCCTGGTCGTGATCGACGCCTGGCTCACGCCCGGACGATTTGCCCTCGTGCTCGGAGCGCTCATTTTCGCCGCTTTTCCCCAAGTGGTGCTCGGCCTGGAAACGTTCGTCGTTCGCGATTTCGGCTTCTTCGCGTATCCGCTGGCGCAGTACCAGCGCGAATGCTTTTGGCGCGGTGAGCTGCCGCTCTGGAATCCGTACAATAACTGCGGCGTGCCGTTCCTGGCGCAGTGGAACACCATGCCGCTCTACCCGCCGGCTGTCGTTTATCTGCTGCTGCCGCTAACGTGGTCGCTGAGCTTCTTCTGCCTGCTGCACCTGTTCTGGACAGGCTTGGGAATGTATCAGCTCGCGCATCGCTGGACCGGCAACCGCCTGGCCGCAGCGGTCGCCGGCCTGATCTTCGCCTTTAACGGTTTCTCTCTGAACCTGCTGATGTGGCCCAGTCACATCGCAACCTGGAGTTGGATGCCCTGGGTCATCCTGAGCGTCGAGCGAGGCTGGCTCGAGGGCGGGCGTAAGCTGGTCGTGGCTGCGGTAGTGGGTGCGCTGCAAATGCTCGCCGGCGGGCCGGAAACCGTTCTGTTCACCTGGTTCATTCTATCCGCGCTGTGGGCCTTCCAGCTTGTGGATGCCCGGCGTTCATTTTCCAGGCTCAGTCCTGCATCCTCGTCTTTTGGAAGCATCCTCCTCCGCTTTCCGCTAATCATTCTGATCGTCGCCGGCCTCGCCGCAGCACAATTGCTCCCCTTCCTCGACCTGGCAGCGCATTCACAGCGCGAGGCCGGCTTTGCCGACACGCGTTGGTCGATGCCGGCCTGGGGCTGGGCAAATTTCCTGGTTCCGATGGTGTTTGGCGGCGCTTTCAAACAGAACCTTTTCTTTCAATACGGCCAGTACTGGACCTCCTCCTATTACCTGGGCGTGGGCGCGCTGCTGCTCGCTGCGTTCGCGCTGGGGAAAGCCCGTGGCCGGCGCGTCTGGTTTTTGGGCGCGGTTGCGGTCATCGGGTTCCTTCTGGCCAGTGGGGATCACAATCTGGTGTCCCGCGCGATTCGACGCCTGATTCCGCAGCTCAGCCTGATCACTTATCCCATCAAGTATATTGGCCTCACCGTCTTCGCTGTGCCGCTGCTGGCTGCGTTTGGGGCCGCCCGGCTGCGGCAGTCATCGGCTGCGGAACGGCCGCCGAGCCACAGGTTGCTGCTGTACCTGGCCGCGGCGCTCGTGGCCCTGATTGGCGGCATTCTGTTGTGGGCGTGGCGCTGGCCGTTCGCCACGGACGACATGCAGGCCACCTTGCGCAACGGCGCTGGCCGCGCCGTGTTCGTGCTGGTTGCGGCCAGCGTGTTGCTCGCGTTTCGGCGGGTGACGGCGCCCGCGGTCCAACGCTTCCTGCCCTTCGGCTTGCTGCTCGTCCTCTGGCTCGATGTTTGGACTCATGAGCCGACTCAAAACCCGACCGTCCCGCCCGCGGTTTACGAGCTGAATCTCGCCCGGAAATATCTGGCCATGACGCCACAGCCCGCGCTCGGCGAATCGCGCGCGATGGTCGCGCCGGCAGCGGATGTCAGGTTCACCCAACTGGCGCTGAATGACCCCAGGGAAAACTACCTCGCCAAGCGGCTTGGCTATTTCGCCGATTGCAATCTCCTGGACCGGGTGCCCAAGGCGAACGGCTTTTTCTCCATTTACCCCCGCGAATGCGGCGAGCTCAATTCGCTGCTCTATCTCCACACCAATACCTGCCCACCCCACCTCGCCGATTTCCTGGGCGTATCCCAAATGACCTCGCCGGGCGATTATGTGAAATGGGAGCCGCGTTCTTCTTTTCTGCCGCTCGCGACCGCGGGGCAGCGCGCAGTGCTCCTGGACGATACCAACGCCCTCTACGCCCTGCTGAATCCTGCATTCGACCCGCGCCAATTTGTGGTGCTGCCGCTGGATACGAAAGGTCTCGTCTCGGCGACCAACCAAACGCGCGCCCAGGTGACGCTCAATCGCTTCGAGCCTCAGCGGGTGGAACTGGACGTCGATGCCGCGGAACCTTCGCTCGTGGTCGTCGCGCAGACCTATTATCACCGATGGCGCGCGCGCATCGACGACCGGCCGGCCAGGCTGCTGCGGGCGAACTACGCTTTTCAAGCCGTCGAAGTCCCGCAAGGAAAACACCACGTGCGCCTGGATTACGTGGATTCCGCCTTCTACGCCGGGGCGCTGATTTCAGGCCTCTCTCTTTTGGTTTGCCTGGTTGGCTGGGTGCGTTCCCCGAAGCCATGATCCAACCCTGGCACCTTCCGCTGCTATTCGGCACCGGGTTGGTGGCGGGGTTTGTCGATTCCATCGCGGGCGGCGGCGGCCTGATAACGGTGCCGGTGCTGCTCAATTTCGGTCTCAACCCACAGGAGGCGCTGGGGACCAACAAGCTGCAGGCCACCTTTGGTTCCGGTAGCGCGGCCTGGCATTACGCCGAGGCAAAGACCGTTCCGCTGCGGGATTGCGTGCGCGGGTTCGCGTTGTCGTTTTTCGGCGCGGCGATGGGAACCCTGGCGGTGCAGCAGATGGACCCGTCTTTTCTGCGGCGGCTGATTCCGCTGCTCCTGATCGCTGTCGCAGCCTACACGCTGCTCAAGCCGCAGCTTGGCGAGAAGGACTTGCATCCACGGATGCCGCACGGCTGGTTTGACCTGATCTTCGGGCTGAGCATCGGGTTTTACGACGGGTTTTTCGGTCCGGGCACCGGCACGTTCTGGACCATGGCCTACATGCTGGGGCTGGGGTACAACATGACCCGGGCGACGGGCTACACGAAAGTGATGAATTTCGCCAGCAACCTGAGTTCGCTGGCGCTGTTCCTTGCCGGCGGGAAAGTCCTTTTCGCCGCCGGGCTGACGATGGGCATCGGCCAACTGCTGGGAGCCAGGCTCGGCTCGCGCATGGTCATCGCCCGCGGCACGAAATTCATCCGGCCAATCTTTATCGCGATGGTTGTGGCGCTGACAGCGAAGCTCATTTACGACAATTACGCGAAGTAGGAACGTGAAACGTGCAACGTGAGGCGTGAAGGGTGCCGATAGCTGCCGATAGGTGCCGATAGGTGCCGCTGCGAGCACAGGCGGGCGGCAGCTATCGGGAGCTATCAGGAGTTGGCGGGAGCTGGGGGCGGGAGCTATCGGGAGTTGGGGGCGAGCAATCTCGACCGGACGCGGAAGAACATGGGTGCACATAGGTGCAGATGGGTTGCTGAGGGGGAATTGAAAAAACGCCTGGACCATGCCGCGCCACTTGGACGGATGCGGAAAGCTGGTTGAAGATAGTCGAAGTTGGTCGCGGTTAGTCACGGTTAGTCGCAGGAGGGGAAGACGGAAAGGAGGACGATGACGAGGAGGAAGGGGGGGTAGGGGGGTGGTTTGGGGGTGTACAGCCGTCCCACCGTCCCAAGGCCGGTAAACACGGGCGATTCTCACTCTTGCAGCCGTCCCACAGCCGTCCCAGACCGTCCCAGCCGTCCCAGGACAGGCTGAAGCCGCATTCCACTCCTTTCCGGTTCCCACGAACGACCTCCCGTTGCACACTGGGGCCGCATGAAAGACCGGCTCGCACAGCTGCGGACCCTGGCTCGGCCGCTCGAACCCGACCTTCGCCTGCGCCAACGCTGGATGGAAGAAATCAACGCGCACGCGCAGGGGTTCGTCGAAGCACTGGCAACGGGTCCAGCCTTCCGTTCTTCTCAGCATGAAGGAAAGGGAGTCCTCGCCTCTCCGCTTTCAGAAGAGCCTGAGGAGCCGGATTTGCTGCTAAAGTTGCTGGCCGAAAACATCGAGCACACCGGTGTAAACCTGGGGGCCCCGGGACTCCTGGCCTTCATTCCCATCAGCAGCCTGTATGCTGCCGCGTTGGGCGACTACCTGGCGGCCGTCATCAATCCGTATGCGGGAAACTACTTTGCCTCCCCGGGGGCCGTGCGCCTCGAGAATCTGCTCACCCGGTGGATGGCTGAGTTTGTCGGCTACCCCAAAACCTGCGCCGGCGACCTGACCTCGGGCGGGAGCATGGCCAATCTCAGCGCCGTCGTGGCGGCTCGGGAGCACCGGGAACTCAAGGCGCGGGAATACGAAAAAGCGGTCGTCTATCTCACGTCGCAAACCCATCATTCCATCGCCAAGGCTCTGCGCATCGCCGGCATGAGCGGTTGCGTCACGCGGGAAATTCCGCTGGATTCGGCTTACCGCATGCGGCCGGACCTGCTCGAGCAGGCGACCCACGCCGACCAACAGGCCGGGCTCCTGCCCTGGCTCGTCGTGGCTTCCGCGGGCTCAACCGACACCGGGACGATCGATCCGCTCAACGCGATCGCCGACGTCGCCCAGGCTCACAGGCTGTGGCTGCACGTGGACGGCGCTTATGGCGCGATGTTCGCTCTGTGCGCTTCCGCCAGGGAGGCGCTCTCGGGTATGGAGCGGTCGGATTCCCTAACGTTGGACCCGGCCAAGGGGCTTTTTATGCCCTGCGGGAGCGGCGCCGTGCTGGTGCGAAACCGTCAAGACCTGCTCAGCGCCTATCACTATGACGCCCATTACCTGCAGGACCGCTCCTCGCTCGCGTCCCTGGACGAAATCTCGCCCTCGGAGTTGTCACCCGAGCTGACCCGGCCGTTCCGCGGGCTGCGACTATGGCTTTCGCTCAAACTGATTGGGGTTCGGGCCTTTCGCGCCGCGTTGGAAGAAAAGCTGCTGCTGGCGCGGTATTTCTTTGACCGGGTCCGCGAGCTGGACCACGTGGAGGTCGGGCCGCCCCCCGACCTTTCCGTCGTAACCTTTCGCTGGTTACCCGGGACCGGCGACCCTGATGCCTATAACCAGAGACTATTAAATGCCGTTCAGCGCGACGGCCGCGTCTTCCTCACGTCCACCAGGTTGAACGGGCATTTCTGGATTCGGTTGGCGGTCCTGTGCGCGACCACGCACCAAGAGCACATTGACCTCGCTCTGGAAATCCTCAAGGAAACCTCCAAGACTATGTGAGCTTGCGGCGCCGTGCTGCGCATTCAACACTTGCTCTTACCGCAGTGCCTTGCTTCCACCTTTTCACTGTTCAACGGCACGATAGAAACGGTCCGGAATATTCGTTGCTGAAGTATCGAGGAATTGAATGGGGTTGGGGGTCGGCGGATTGGTGTAAAGCGGCGTCCAGGACATCAGGTTCGTCGAGGCGTAGATAATGGTGGGGCCGAAAGTATTGGTCCCGTTCAATTGCAGCATGAAACCGCCGTTGGTCCATTGCACTTCAATCAAGGCCACAATCCTAAAGGGCGCGCTCGTGGCAGTGGTCAGCAACGGTGACGCCGCCCGTAGCGTCTTCGTGCCGATTTGGTCGATGCTTAAATCGCCGAACGTTGCCTTCCCGGCAGGATCGGTGTTCTGCGTCAGCGTGCCGCTCAATATCCCGCTGCCGCTGTTCAGTGAAAGAGTTATTGGAACTCCATTGGTCGCCAGCGGGTTTCCACTCGAAGTTTCAACCTGCACCACCACCGGCGCCAGGATTGCTCCGGCCAGCTTTCCTCCCACCGGCCCGGTGGTGAACGCGAGTTGGTTGAGGCCGCCGACGGCCAGGATGAATGACGTGGAAGTGTAATTGGTTTGCCAGATGGCTCCGGTGGGAAAATCTGTGTTGGTGAAAATACCGCTGTAGGACCCGTAGCTGAGGAGGGTAAAGGAATTGCCGCTGGCCGGCACGAACCCCCCGAGCCAAACTACGCCGACGGTGCCACCGAGCACGACACTACCCGCAATGCTGATATTGCCATAACTGCCCGGACCGCTCATGCCAAAGAGAAGTTCACCGCCTGAAGTGATAAAGCTCCCGTTAAAGGCGAGCGTTCCGCTCAAGGCAGCCACCGTGCCGGTGTTGCTGAACTGCGGATTGATGGTCGTGGTGCCGCTGCCCGCCGACTTGCGCAGCGTGCCCGCGTTGTTGAACACCTCGACTTTTTCATAATCATCCAGGAGCGTGTCGTTCTGGATGTCAAAGAGTCCACCCGCCAGATTGTAGAGCGCCCCGTAGAGGTTGGCACCCGGGTAATAGAAGAGGCGCAGGTGGCCCGTGCCCGTCCAGGTCACCGTGCCCCAGTTAGTCAAGGGGCAGTAGAGGTCCTTCTCGGCGCTGCCACTGATATTCAACACGCCGTTGCTGGCCACCGTCAAGGCACCCTGCATCGGGGCCGTCGTCCAGTTCAAGGTGCCGGTCACCACGTTGGTGCCCGCCAGTGTCATGCCGCTCAGCGTCAGGTTGGTAATGCTGCCGCCTTGAAACCCGGGGCCCAGCAGCAACGTGCCGCCCAGCATTTGCAGGTTGGGAATCACATCCTTCGTGAGTGTCAGCGTGCCGCCGTTGAACTGAAACGCTCCCGGACCGTTGAGCAGTGGAGCATTGCCGCTGGTGAAGCTTCCGTTAAAGAGATTTGTCGTGCCCGCCGCCGCGTAAAACTGTCCATCAATAATCCCGCTATTCTCAAAGGCCAGCATCCCGCTTTCCACATCGACGCTGCCCGTGTTGAGGATCTGTGGATAGAAGGAGGTGGTACCGCTGCCCGCCGACTTGCGCAACGTGCCCGCGTTGCTGAACACCTCGACTCTTTCATAATCATCCAGGACCGTGTCGTTCCGGATGTCGAACAGTCCGCCCGCCAGATTGTAGACCGCCCCGTAGAGGTTGGCACCCGGGTAATAGAAGACGCGCAGGTGGCCCGTGCCGGTCCAGGTCACCGTGCCCGAGTTGGTCAACGGGCAGTACAGGTCCTTCTCGGCGCTGCCGCTGATGTTTAACACCCCGTTGCTGGCCACCGTCAAGGCGCCCTGCATCGGGCCCGTCGTCCAGTTCAACGTGCCGGTCACCACGTTGGTGCCCGCCAGCGTCATGCCGGTCAACGTCAGGTTGGTGATGCTGCCGCCTTGAAACCCGGGACCCAGCAGCAACGTGCCGCCCAGCATTTGCAGATTGGGAATCACATCCCGGGTAAGCGTCAGCGTGCCGCCGTTGAACTGAAATACTCCCGGACCGTTGAGCAGCGGAGCGTTGCCGCTGGCGAAGCTGCCGCTGAAGAGGTTCGTCGTGCCCGCCGCTGCGTAAAACGCTCCGTCAATAATGCCGCTATTCTCAAAGGCCAGCGTCCCGCTTTCCACGTCCACGCTGCGCGTGTTGGTGATCTGCAGATAGAAGGAGGTGGTGCCGCTGCCCGCCGACTTGCGCAGTGTGCCCGCGTTGCTGAACACCTCGACTCCCTCATAATCATCCAGGACTGTGTCGTTCTGGATGTTGAACAGTCCGCCCGCCAGATTGTAGATCGCCCCGTAGAGGTTGGCACCCGGGTAATAGAAGACGCGCAGGTGGCCCGTGCCGGTCCAGGTCACCGTGCCCGAGTTGGTTAATGGGCAGTAAAGGTCCTTCTCGGCGCTGCCACTGATGTTCAACACCCCGTTGCTGGCCACCGTCAAGGCACCCCGCATCGGGGCCGTCGTCCAGTTCAACGTGCCGGTCACCACATTGGTGCCCGCCAACGTCATGCCGGTCAACGTTAGGTTGGTGATGCTGCCGCCTTGAAACCCGGGACCCAACAGCAACGTGCCGCCCAGCATTTGCAGATTGGGAATCAGATCCTTCGTAAGCGTCAGCGTTCCGCCGGTGAACTGAAACACTCCTGGACCGTTGAGCAGCGGAGCGTTGCCGTTACTGAAGCTGCCGCTGAAGAGGTTCGTCGTGCCCGCCGCCGCGTAAAACGGTCCGTCAATAATGCCGCTATTCTCAAAGGCCAGCGTCCCGCTTTCCACATCCACGCTGCCCGTGTTGCTGAACTGCGCATAGAAGTAGGTGGTGCCGCTGCCCGCCGACTTGCGCAATGTGCCCGCGTTGCTGAACACCTCGACTCCCTCATAATCATCCAGGACTGTGTCGTCCTGGATGTTGAACAGTCCGCCCGCCAGGTTGTAGATCGCCCCGTAGAAGCCGGCGGCCGCATAGTAGAAGACGTGCAGGTGGCCCGTGCCGGTCCAGGTCACCGTGCCCGAGTTGGTCAACGGGCCGTACAAGTCCTTCTCGGCGCTGCTGCCGATGTTCAACACCCCATTGCTGGCCACCGTCAAGGCACCCTGTAGCTGGCCCCCAGTCCAGTCCATCATGGCGAAACTGGCGTTTGTCGGAACAGTGATAGTTCCTGAGTTGATGATTACATGGTCGGCGGCACCGGGCACCTGATTCGGACTCCAATTGGCGGCCGTGTTCCAGTCGGTGGCAGCAGTATTGGTCCAGGTGAGGGTGGCAGAGCGACCGGTGTTACTGCCAAGGACCAACATCAGCGAAACACAAACACGAACGGCAAACCGCCGCATTTTCATATTCACAAGCCCTGCTTCCGAGTTGTCTCCCGACGCTCATCTTTAATTCCTGCCGCTTTCATCGTCAAGTAATTCTTGTTCTTTGAATTATTGATGTTGAACTATTTTTTTGACCTGGACAGCCATTGTCCAGGTGAGATTGCGAAAATTCCCGGGACATGAAACAAAAGCCGCGAGCCGGACGTCGAAACGCCGCTCCAATTTACTGAAAAAAGGGATTTACAGCATCTATCTATGAGCCACCAAACTGAAATCATCCCCGTTGGCGATCTTGCCAGCTTCATTTACTCCCTCCGGGACCAGCGAGTTATTCTGGATAGCGACCTGGCCCGAATCTATGGAGTCGAAACCCGCGCCCTAAACCAGGCGCTCAAACGCAACCAGAACCGCTTTCCGGAGGATTTCACCTTCGAGCTGACGCGGGAGGAAATCCTGGGGATATCACAAACTGTGATATCCCTGGCGAACCTCAAGTTTTCCAAGAGCGTCCGCGCGTTCACCGAGCACGGCGCCTTGATGGCGGCCAATCTCCTCAACAGCCCCCGGGCCGTGGCCATGAGCGTGTATGTGATCCGCGCCTTCGTCAAAATGCGCGAGGACCTCGCCGCCAACGCCGCCATCCTGAAACGCCTGGCCGAAATTGACAAAACCTTGATGGTGCACGACTCCGCGCTGCGGCAGATCTTTCAACAGCTCCGGCCGCTGCTCGAGCCGCCGCCGGCGCCGCAAAAACCCGAGATCGGGTTTCATGTCAAAGCAGAGGCCTTGCCTTACCGCGTCAGGAAAGAGCTCGCCGAAGCATAAAAACGGGCAAACCTGGGGTGAGTGAGGCAGCATGAAGAGGCCCTGGCTGGATGACAAAGGTCGAGGTGCAGCAAGAAGGACGCTCGGCCCGCCGGAGGCCAATGTTTGAATACCGTGCCAGATCGCACTCCGGCTTCACATTTCGGCCACTTCAACTAACATCACGGCCGTGCGGCAGTATCACAAAGGTCGTTTGCGCGAAATGCCTCGGGCTCCAATTTGGCGAAAGCCCAAGAAAAACCGGCGCCGCATCGTGGACGCGGTTTGTCAGCGCCTCCTCGCGTTTTACGGCAAGCCACGCTTGGGCAACCCTAGAGACCCAGTGGACGATCTCGTGTTCCTCGTCCTGTCGAATCGTACCCAATTTGAAACCGCCAAACTCGTATTTAATTCGCTGAAAAACACAGGGAGTTGGGATGCGGTTGCTCAACTATCGGTGAAGACTCTCGAACGCAAGCTTCAGATTGCAGGCTTGGCGAACAAACGCTCGCGGCAGATAAAACGGGCTTTGCGACGGATTTCCACCGATTTCGGTTCGTGCAGACTGGATAAACTGCGGGGCTGGAGCGAAGCAGCCGCGCAGGATTACCTTACCAACCTGCCCGGCGTTTCCAACAAAGTCGCCAAGTGCGTGATGATGTATACCCTCGGATTTAAGGTTCTCCCGGTGGACGTTCACGCGTTCAGGGTGTCGTCTCGCCTCGGCTGGACCACTCGGTGCCGCGCCGACGAGTGTCACGACGATTTGGAGGCCTTGGTTCCGCCTGAGCTTCGCTATGCATTTCACGTGGGCTGTATCTGTCTGGGGCGCGCCGTTTGTACTCCGCATCGACCGCAATGTCTCTCTTGCCCAATCAACCAATTTTGTGTCTACTTCGAGCAACACGAGCATGAGTTCGAGAACCAAACCTAAAATCATCGACTTGTTTGCCGGTGTGGGAGGTTTTAGCCTCGGCGCGGTGCGGGCCGGCTTCGATCTGGCTGCCGCTGTCGATCTCGACCCTCACGCCGTGGAGACGCACAAGAAGAATTTCCCCTGCACACCACACGGCCGCAGGAATGTCTTGGGACTGACGGGCGGAGACCTCCGAGATCTGGCCAAACTCAACGGTGATCGCTTAACCGGCTTGATCGGCGGTCCGCCCTGCCAGGGTTTCAGCACGATGGGGAAGATGCGAAAGAACGATGCGCGAAATAAATTGTTTTTTCACTTCTTCCGCCTCGCCTCTGAACTCAATCCGCTCTTCTTCGTTTGCGAGAACGTTCCGGGCATTTTGGACGAGAAATACGAGACGTTGCGTGAGGAGTCCTTCAGGCTCATCGCCAAAGAATATCATATGCTCGCCCCGTTCGAATTGTCCGCCGGAGATTTTGGTGCGGCCACGGAGCGCGCTCGTGTTTTCTTCATTGGCTGGGCAAAGGATTTGGGGGTCGCTTTCTCCTCCGCTGACTTCACGCCGCCACCGCGCGTCAAGAGAACGACCGTCCGATCGGCATTCGCTGGCTTACCTAGGCGAATCCATCCGAACTGGCAGACCGAAGAAAGCGGTTGGCGACGAGTCGATCTATCTGAGTCCGATTTTGCCGACACGATTAATCAACTCCTCCCCGGAGTGGCCGGCGAAAAAGCCGCGATCAAGAGATTCATAGAGCGGTCGGAGGTTTCTGGCTTTTTGGGTACAATCCACACACGCGAGGTAGTTGCTCGCTTTGCAAAAGTCGAACCAGGGAAAACGGACTCCGTTTCAAAATTTCCGCGCCTGCAATGGGACTCGCTTTGCCCGACGCTACGCGCGGGAACAGCCAAAGATCGTGGAAGCTACCAAGCGGCGCGCCCGATTCATCCGACTCAGGATCGAGTGATCAGTCCACGCGAAGCAGCAAGATTGCAGGGATTTCCCGACTGGTTTCTGTTCCACCCAACTAAATGGCACAGTTTCCGACAAATTGGGAACAGTGTTAGTCCTTTGCTTTCGCGGTCAGTCTTGTCCCTGTTTAAGCGTCGGCTCCACTTAGTCGAGAGCAGGTAGAACCGCGAGGAAACAAAAACTCGGAAAGGCCAACATGGAGAGCGAAACAGATGCGTCGTGGATCATCGACACGATGCCGACCAAAGAGTTGTTCATCGATATGCTGACAAGAGATATTGCACTCTGCCCCGCAACTATCGATCTCGTCGATAACTGTGCTGACGGAGCGAAGCGACTGCGTGGAGACGGTTCGTTTAACAACCTTTGGGCGCGCGTAGAGATTTCCTCGCAAGAATTCCGAATCTCAGACAACTGTGGAGGCATACCGGTCGAGGTGGCCCGAAAATATGCCTTCAGGTTTGGTCGTCCGCCGGGAGCGCCCTCTGTCAAGCATTCGGTTGGGCAGTTTGGCGTTGGCATGAAGCGGGCGATTTTTAAAATGGGCAGAATTTTCCGGGTCGAATCAGCTACGCCGACCAGTAGGTTCGTAGTCAAAGTAGATGTGGACAAATGGGCGTCTGATCCTAAATGGGAGTTCGAGTTTTCTGAGGTGGAGGAGAACATTCGGATCCCACGGGATGAGCAAGGAACAACAATTCACGTTGAGGCTCTGCATAAGGACGTTGCTGAGGTCTTTGGCCTAAATAGCTTCGAAACGGAGCTGAAGAACACACTTCAGTCGAGACTGCAAGATCCGATCGGAAAGGGCCTTTCGGTCACCGTGAACCAAATTCCCGTGACGGTCGAACCTTTGCAAATGCTGGCCGATCCGAGGTTGTTGCCCGCGAGTACGAAACTCCGCTATCAAGACCCGGGAGCGAAACCCGTCGTTGTTAAGCTCTACTGCGGCTTGGGAAAGAGTGAAGACCCAGAAGCGGCAGGCTGGCACATTTTCTGTAACGGTCGCTTGATCGTGGAAGGTGAGAAAACGGAGATCACAGGATGGGGGTGGAAGGAAGATGGCCTCAAGATCCCTGGTTTTCACGGTCAGTTTAACTACCTGCGTGGATATGCGTACTTCGACTGTGACGACGCGGGCCGATTACCCTGGAATACGACCAAGACCGGTGTAAATACGGATTCCGCTATCTACAGAGCAACGCGCTTGGAGATGATGAAACTAATGAGACCAGTTGTGGACTTCTGCAATAAACTCAAAGAGGAAAAAGAGCGCAAGACAGAAGAGGCCGATCCGGGACCACTTGAAGTGATGGTAGATTCCGCAGTCGCGAAATCAGTTACGACGATCAAAACAAGAGAGCTTTTCGAAATGCCGAAGGTAAAGCCCCTTCCGATATACACCGGGCCAGTTTTGCAGCGCATCCAATATGACAAACCACTGACGCAAGTGAACGAAGTCAAAAAGGCTCTGGGTGTGCGATCTTTCGTGAAGGTGGGGGAGAAAACTTTCGATTACTTCTACAAAGCTGAGGTGGGTGAATGAATTTTCCCAGCTTCGAGAAATTTAATTATGGCCTGCGCCCGGCAAAAAATATTGAGCGCAAAATGATGTGCGAAACCCTCGCAAGGTTGTCGCGAATCGCACCATTAAGATCTTATCAGTATATCGGCTTTGGAGCGGTCGCGTTTCATGATTTCGTGCTATTTCATCAGCGGCTTGGCATCCATAGAATGACTAGTGTGGAAAGCTTCACCGAGGCCCAGAGGCGAATTGAGTTTAACAGACCCTACTCCTGCATAAAGATCCGCTGGGGAGTGTCATATGACGTGATCCCAAAACTAAAATGGAATCAGCGGGTTATCGTATGGCTGGATTATGATAGGCCACTTGAGTCGCGAATGCTCGGGGATATTACTATCCTGACGAGCAGTGTGAAATCCGGAAGCGTAGTCATCGTGACGGTCGATGCCGATCCAGGCCGCGTCGAAGCAGACGAAAACACGCCAGAAAAAAGGTTGGAGGTTCTGCGTTCAAGAGTTGGCAGGAGCAAAATACGTGCTTCAGTCAAGGGATCCGACTTGGCCAAATGGGGTCTCGCGGAAGTGAGCCGCAATGTTATCCACGACCACATCGAGAAAACGTTAAGTGATCGCAATGCGCCTCTGGGCCCCGACGTTCGACTTGGTTACCATCAACTGTTTAATTTTCATTACGCCGACAATGCGAGAATGGTGACCGTTGGCGGCCTGATCACCGATCCAAATGATGAGGAAAGGCTGAACAAAAGCCACTTCAAAGACCTCGACTTCATTCGCACAGAAGGGGTGGAAGGGGCGTATCGGATTGAGTCTCCCATTCTTACGCTTAGGGAGATAAGGTATCTCGATGGGCGGTTACCTCGCATGTCTCGTTCTGCACGCCATCCACGATGGCTTCCTGAAGAGGAGCGGAAGAAGTACGCCAAAGTATACAGATATTTTCCTGCTTTCAGTGAGGTGGAACCATAGTGACTCTTCCAGCGGTTGCATGAAGGGCGAGCAGGACAGTATCGGGTTTGAACTTCCGCGGCATACGAATGGATTTACCGCCATAACTCAGTAACCAGGCCAACGCGGAGCTCTGCTTTTCGGAGCGAATGATCCTCTCATGGAAACGGACGGTTGTGTCATCAGCGATGAACATCAGGCCCCGATCAAAGGCACGGTCGTGGAGGGCATTTAAGCAAAGACCATTGCGCGGGTTCATTCGTTGCTTGGAGTCGATCGCCCAGGGAATAATGTGGCTGGCGACGAGCAATTCGGGAACGGCCAGACCGGTGACGCAGCATTTGTAATCGTAGGCGGAGAGGACCGCAGCGCGAAAGAAATGCTGGTTCACGCGCACGCGAACCATTCGTTCCCGTTCGAGTCCCTCGTTCGGCAGTTCGCGTTCATCGATCTCGGCAATTTCCTCCAGCCTGCGTCCTGTGAACTTGGCGAGCAACCGTTCGCTCTCGAAGGCCAGCGTTTCGGGATTGTTGTCGAACTCGCGCCAAACCTCGCCTTCACCTTTTGCCCCATGCCGCATGCCTTTGATGCCCCGCGCCTGAAGCTCGGGATCGAGCCGGGCGAAATTGGAAAGTTTCAGGGAAACCGAATTTGCGGAGCGCTCTAAGACCTTTGCCAGGTCGATGATCTGCGGATTGTTCGCATGGATGCGGCCGAATGGAATTTTGCAGTAAAGATTGAAGGCCAGAATGTGGTCGTCTCGCGACCAATCTGTATTGCGCACGCCCATGACATTAGTCAGCTTTTGGTTCGAGGTGTTTGACCTTCGCCATGCGGAATGCCAGCCATCGTAGTCCGGCGGCGCAGTTAAGCAAATAATTTCCCGAGGCATTACGGTTATCGCAAAGCGGCCGCACAGGGCGTGGCCAATTCCCAATACCAACTGGCCCACATCCTTCTCTTTTGGGCGATCACCCCGGTCGCCACACGGAAAAACGCCGCCATGCATGCCGATGGCGCAGGTCGAGCTGGGGCAGCTCTACCAGGACGGCAAGCTCGTCAGTAAAGATCTGCCGGAGGCTTACAAATGGCTCAGTCTGCCGGCGGACGGCAGCGTTTTCGACTTCCCCTCCAATCTAGCCAAAACGTATAAAAGCCAACTGCTCCTGAAAATGTCTTCGGCCGAAATCGCTGAGGGCAATCGCCGCCTCGCCGCATACGCCAACAACCCGGGAAACGACACCGCGCTGCCGGAACCGGCTTTCGTGGCGCACATCAAACTCAACGGCATTTCCGGAGCCCCTCCGCGGGCCCTGGCGATCATCAATGGCAAGACGGTCGCCGCCGGCAAATCCGCCACCATCAAAGTTGACGCGCGCGCCGTCACGATTCAGTGCCTGGCGATTAAGGCGAGTGCAGCCACGATTACGGTTGAGGGGGTCGAGGGTGCGAGAGAGCTGAGGCTGCCGTAATTGTAAAACACACCTCTCCCTTGCTTGTCCGCCGTCAGACAACCTTCGTCGCGCCATACATAGTAGAGGCCAGTGTCGCCAACCGCGGCCGGCCCGGAAAACAGAAAACCGTACAAGCGAAAGTGAAAGCACAGCCCCCCATGCCACCTCGGACGCCCACAGTCATCCAAACCAGCCTGGCTCCGTCCCTCGCCGCCGACCCCGTCCACATTATCGCCGCTATCGCAGCCTTAACACTGCTTAACACTCCTTAACACTAAAAATTTTTTCAAGGGGACAGGCGGTATGCGATTTTGATGGACAAATTGTCTTACGGGCGCTGGACTAAGGACGTCATTGATGCTCAAAGCGATGAAACCACGAAAACTGATTGCGGTGTGCGCTGTGTTGGCAAGCCTGCTCTTGTGCAGCACTCCCGCCCGTGCGGAAGAGAAGCCCGGCAGCACCCTCGGCGCGCTCAGCAGTACCACCTTCGGCGGTTACGTGGACGCAGGTGCTAGTTGGGATTTGCAGCCGACCAGCCGGAACGGTTTTCGGATATGGTTGCGATCGTTCTTTAATTGGGTCCACTTGCGGAAGGTCGTTTATTGACGGGCATGGGAGCGTGGAGCGTCGGGGCGTGAGGGTCTGTGCAGCAAACGCATTTGATTCTTTGGATTGGTGGCAGTGTCGGCCGTGCCAGCGGGACATGTCACGAGGGGGCGCGGCGACAGAGGCTTGGTAGAAATGGGGACGCGGGTGGGACGCGTCCCTACCAAATCGTTCCTGAGCGTCGTGCCGACGGTCTTGCGCCTCCGATTCTCCTTAGAGCGCGTTTTGAAAATATCCCGGGCGGTCTTGCGGCGGGGCGGAGTTCGGTGCTGAGGTTTTTGTACGCGGCCTTTCGGGTGGAACGCCAGTACCGAAAAGCGGCAGAGGGCTGCCGCACTCCAAAACGCAGGCGCGATGTCGGGAGCGTCCGGTGAGCCCGCAAGGTTTTGGAGCGGGGCCGCATGGATGGCCGGAGAATCGATGGAGCCGCCATCAGGGCCGGGCGGCGGTGTCGTAGAAGTTCGCCAGGTCGGCGCGAAACGTTTTTCGCGCGTCGGGATTCAGATAGACCATGTGCCCGGAAGGGTAATAGCGGAAGGTCACATTGCCAGCCAGGCTCGGCTCCAGTTCGGCGCCGTTAAGGTCGCGCTCGGTGGCGAAAAACGGGGTGGCCAGGTCGAAGTAGCCGTTGGCCGACAGCACCTTTAGCGCCGGGTTGTCGCGTATGGCCTGGGCGAGGTCATCCACCGTGCACGGCAGCGGATATGGTTTCTGCGACCGCAGATAGTCCGGCAACTTGTGCTTAAAGTCCCAGGCCCGGTTGACCTCTCGATTCGAGACCTGATAGGGCGTGTCATGGCTGTAATTCAACTCGGCGGCCAGGTAGCTGTTGAAGGCGGCGGTAAAGGCGCCCACGATGGCAGTATCGGAAGCATCGGAGGTGGGCTCTTCGCCCGCGGCATCGAAATCTATGCCCTCGAACCGGCCGTCGTAGCGCCCGACCGTGCGGCGTTCGTCCCGCAGTAGTTCTTTGCGAAATCGGCTGGGATTAACGCGGAGATTCGCTTCTTTCAGGTATCGCACGCTCAAACCGGTGAATTCGTGCAACCTGGCGGCCACGGCATCCACGTGCGCGGGCGTGAGCGTGTGGCCTTTGGCCAAAGCCTGCGCGTATTCGCTCGAAGCGAAGTCGCGCGCTTGCTGGAGAAACGCCCCCAGGTCGGCCGGTTTTTTGGGCAGTTTGTCGTGGAACCACGCAATGGCCGCATAACTGGGCAGGGTGTCCTCGAACGCTTCGTCCAGCCCGGGCGCGTGCTTCGCATAATTCAGGATCGACGAGAGGAGCACCACGCCGTTGAAGTGCATCCCCTGCTGCTGCAGATGATAGACCAGCGCGGCGGAGCGGGGTGTGCCGTAAGACTCGCCAAAGAGAAATTTTGGCGAGTTCCAACGGTGGTTGACGGTGACGTAACGAGTGATGAAGTTGCCAAAGGCTTCCACGTCGCCGTCCACGCTCCAGAAGTTCGTCCCTTCGCCCTTGCCCACAATCCGGGAAAACCCCGTGGCGACGGCGTCAATGAAAACCAGGTCGCTCCGGTCCAGCAGGCTATCGCCGTTGTTCACGACGTGGTAAGGCGCCGGCCCGGTCGGTTGGGCGTTGGCCGTCTCAACGATGCGCGGACCGAACGAACCCATGTGCAGCCAGATCGTTGAGGACCCGGGGCCGCCGTTGTAGAAAAAAGTCACCGGACGATGGTCCAGGTTCGTCTCCCCGTCACGGGTGTAGGCGGCGTAAAAAATGGAAGCGACGGGGTCGTCGCCTTTGCGAATGAGCAGATTGCCGGCGGTGGCGGTATAGGGGATTTCCTGGGAGCCGATTTTCACCTGGTGATGGGTGACGGCAGATTCCTCCTTGGGAATGGGCTTGCCGGATTCTCCCGTGGTCTTTTCGCTGGGGGTCTCGCCGGACGTCTCTTTGGTCCTGACCTTGCCACCGTCGGATTCCGCGGCTGGCGCGGCGGCTGGTGAAAGGACTGCTGCCGCGACCAGCATTACCCACAGGATGAGATCGGCGGGAGAAGGATAAAGGATAAAGGATAAAGGATAAAATACAGAGCGGTGACGGGGCGGTTTCATGATGTGAAGATTTTAACGCCAAGACGCAACGATGCAAAGATGCAAAGGGAGAGAAGTGCCAAATTCCGCAGATTTGCGGGCCGGGTGTTGGCGTTGGGCCCAGCAGGGATCGGGGACGCGGTGGAACGCGTCCCTACCGTTCCCTTGACCTCCTGCGGCCACTACTGGCCCTTGACCGGGCTCCAGGTGGGGTCAGGGTTATAGGTCGTCATGGCTTTGGCCAGCGCTGCCGTCTTCGGGCCGAGGTTCTTTTCATGAATCTTCCCCTGCTGGTTGACTATGAAGGTCATGACGCCCGAATTGCCCCATTCCTCCGGCCAGGCCACCAGCGCGAAACCGCCGATCATGTGGCCATTGATGATATAATCGTATTTGCCCGCAGGCGCATGTTTGCCCTGCTTCGTCAGAATCTTGAAATAGTATCCATGGTACGGCGACGGTTCATCGGTCATGATCCGGGCCTGCCGGCGATAGCCCTCGACCCGGGCCGCCGCGATCAACGGGCCTAACGGGCTCTGCTCATCGCCGGCCCGCAACGGCCAATACAATCCATCATGTTTGCCCGGCGTGCTGCGGAGCCGTTGGGCATACTCGAGCACCTCGTCTCCGTCCCGGTCTTTCGCGGCATATTCCCGCTGCGCGTCCACGTAGGCCCGGCAAACCGCAAGCGCCCCGAGTTCGTTCCCTCCAACCCGCCGGTTCAGCACTTCCTGACGGCCGGCTTCGGTGTCGAAGCTCCATTGTCCATCCGCCTTCACTAGCGGTATCGGAAACGGCCACGCATCCGCTCCGAGTTCCAGCACGCACTTTGACTCGGATGGCCGGACCAACTCCGTCTTCTCGCTCAGGTGGCGCGCGAAAACCTCGAATTCGTGCGTCGCCTGCACCGCATCCGGCGACACCAGATCCCGCCCGGCCGGGCCGAAAATAGCGTGCATGGCATTGGTATCCCGGTCTTTCGCGGCGGTCTCGAGTGCGCGGACCGCCTCCTCCGGGGTGCCGAATTGCTGCTCGCCGGCGGCCAACACGTCCAGCGGCAAGAGGAGTATCAACGCCCCACCCACAAGCCGTAGCGCGCGTTTTGAAATTGTAGGAGCCGACGTAAGGAGGCTCTGATCGATGGCGAAATTGTTTGAAATTTCAGCCTCCTTACGTCGGCTGCTACAATAAACCTGATTCAGATAAGTTTTCATTGGATTTTCCTTTCCGTTGGCGATCAGTTTTCGTGCGCCTTCTGCGGGCCCTTCGACTGCGCCGAATTCGCCTTGGGCGAGGGCGCGGGCGCCGAAGCCGGACGGGCAGGAGCGGCTGGCCCGGCAATCGCCTCCCGGCTTTGCTGGCCGCGCGCGCTGGCTTCACGCGTCAGGCGCGAGCTTTCGATCCCGGCCAGGGCGCCGGCTGGAGCCCGTCCGGGCGCATTCGCGACCGAACGCGAAGTCACCGGTGGTGCGGCGGGTCGCGGATTGCTGGTCACCGCTGAGGGCTGCTTCGGAGCGACCGGCGCGGATACAGCGCGAGTGTCCTTAGGCGCAGGGATAGGCGGAGTGGGGCGTGGGGCAGGCTTCTGTTCTCTCGCCAAAGCGGGCTGGTCATTGTTTGGCCGAGCGGTCTCCGGCGCGGGCGCCCTGGTCACCGGCGGTTTGGCATTGTTCGCCTCCCGAGGCGGAACTGGGGCGGGCGGCGCTTCTTTGCGTGGCGGGATGGCACGGACATCGTGCGATGGCAGGACTTGCGCGGGTTTCACTTCTTCACGAGGAGGGTTTTCGCGCGCTTCCCGCGGTCCAACCGGCGGCCGTTGAACTTCCAGCTGACTCGGACGGACTTCCCTTACCGGCGGCGCGGGTCGGACCTCTTGCGGTGGAACCGACCGCTGCGCTACGACCACCGGAGGTTGACGCAATTCTTCGCGAGCCGGTCTCGTCGCCTCGTTCCTTGCCGGCGCGGTTGGCCGAATGTCCTGCTTGCCCCAACCACGGTCACCGCGGTCAGCCACAGCGGCATGAGTCTTGGGGCGCCACACGGTCACGTTCTGGTTCACAATGGTGGTGTTGTTAATGGTTGTGTTGTTCACCACGGTCACGTTGTTGACCACGGTGGGTCTTTCGCGCCGTTCGGGTGGGCGCTGCCACCAATCTTCCGGTCGCGGGTGGTCATGGTGCCAGACAATCACCTCGTGACCGCGCCAGTCGCAGTCGTGATTCAGCCAGGCGCCCACGACCATTCCGGCACCAAATGAAATGTAGAATCGGTCCGGCGCGGGAGGCGGACGCACATAAACCACTTCCGGTTGATACACCGGCACGTAGATCACTTGCGGGGTAGCGGGAAGAATTTCGATGATCCCACCACTGACCACGACGCTCTGTTGTGGCGTGGACCGCAAATTGCCCAATGCCAGGGCTTGCGCACGAAGACGCTGGACCGAGTCCATGACGTCGGCTGGTTGGTTGAGAAAAGCCTGCCCCAGGTCGGTCGTCCAGGCGAGATTGTCATCCAGCATCTTGAGCGTGGCGGGATACCTCGCCAGGGCCTTCAGGCTATTGTCCCAGGGCTGGGCATCTATCTGGTTTATATCCCCGCCCTCTCGCCAATAGCGGTCCGCCAGCACCACCTGCTCGGGCAGCGTCGCCGCCGGCAGGAGTTGCGCCAGCAATGGGTCCGGGTAAAGCGCAATGGGCGCCAGCATGGTGTCCAGCTCGGCTGCCGAACGTATCGGCGCCACCGGCGCGGGTGGCGGTGCGGGCGGCAGCTCAACCATGGGGGGCGGCGGCGGGGGTTCCGGCGCCTGAACCTGATAGGCCGGCTGCACATACGTCACACGGGCTCCCACACAGCCGGTTGCCAGGACTAACACACCGGCCAGTAAAACGGCTGCCGCTGGTCCGGTTTTGCTCAGGGAATTCGATTTTTTCATATTGTTGCCGGTTCGACGTTGAGGCTCTCTGGCGGCTTCGGACAAAAGTGCTACAAATTCGTCGCTGCTTTGTAACCTTGCCAAGGTTTCGTGCGTCAGGCCTGGCGCTTGTCTCGCCTGAGTGCTCCCAGGGATGTGAGCCGTCATGATGGAAACGGAGTTTAACGCAATGACGCGAAGAGGCAAAGGCGCAAAAACGCGACCAAAAACTCAGACAAGAGGCTCATGTCCAGTGGAGTTGGTTGCGCTGGCGGCCCTGCACTTGCAACTTCCAACCTGCAACCGTGGCGACCACGAGTTTGGTTCCAGCTACGCGGGCTTGGGAACAGAGCGCCCCACCACAATCAGGGTGATCGCCCCACTTTTGCTTTGCGCCGGCAGGGTCCCAACGCTACCTTGGGCGCAGCCGTGTCCGGTGGTGTAATGGTAGCACAAGAGTCTTTGGAGCTCTTTGTCATGGTTCGAATCCATGCCGGACAGCCAGTTCTTCACTGGGAAAACAGCCACTCGGAAGCCTTGAAAGATGACGGGCAATGACACGCCTCTCGGTTCAGCCACAATGCGAATAAAATTCTTCACGACCGGTGGCACCATCGACAAGGTGTACTTCGACGCCAAAAGTGAATTCGAGGTCGGGCCGCCGCAAGTGCGCGAGGTTCTCCAGGAGGCAAGCGTCGCCTTCGAGTATGAGATCGAATCGATCTTGCGCAAAGACAGCCTGGACCTGACCGAGGAGGACCGGCAATTGGTCCGACGCCGCGTGGAGGGCGAGTCCTGCCGGTGGATCGTAATCACCCACGGCACCGATACGATGGTCCAGACGGCGCAGGCCCTGGCCGGCATTCCGGACAAGACCATCGTGCTGACCGGTTCGATGCAGCCGGCGCGCTTTCGGTCGACGGATGCGGTATTCAACATCGGGTCGGCCATCGGCGCCGTGCAGAGTCTTCCGCCCGGCGTGTATATCGCCATGAACGGGCGGATTTTTGATCCTCGCAGAACCCGCAAAAACCTGGAAAAGAATTGTTTCGAGGAGGTTTGACGGCCGTATCAACCGGGGCGGGGACGGCCACGTCCCCGTTGCTGGCGTTTGGGCTGCGGTATCCAGGGCCTTGTGGGTGTGAATAGATGGCGGAGCGCACGACCCTTCTCCCAGACCGTGTCGACCCGGAGCCATTCCCGTAACACGTTTTTTGGCCCTATATAGGGCCACAAAACGTGTTACAGTGGTGACAAGCCCGCGGGCATTGGCTGGCAGAGGGTGATGCTCCGAAGGGTGGCAAAGCCGCAACCGAGGAGCTTCAACCACGGATTGCTTGGATAATGCGGATTTCTTTTCGGCCATCCGCGGAATCCACGCAAGCAAACCGAGGAAGAGGATGAGAAAGAGGACGAGGGCGAATTACCTCACAGCAAACGTGAACCTCGGTCACAGATTAGCGCTACCCGTGCCCGTCCGTGTCGCATAACGATGCCCGACTTTGCTGCCGATGGTTATACAGTTTAGCCAGCGGCCGTGCCCCATTCCGCACTCCGCGCTCAAGTGCGTCATCCCCTCCACCTTGCCAGCACAGAATCGATTTTCTCCCGCACCTGCAGGCGGGCGCCGAGCCGCTCGGCGCCGCCCATCAAGAGCGCGTCATAATTTGTGTGCGTGTGGCGGACATGGGCAATGACCGCCAGGTCCACCGCCGAGGCGTCCAAGTCGCGCCCGGCCGCGGAGCGGCCCACTCGCCCGCTGCTGCGCAGGCCGGTGTGCTCGGCAATCCGGCGGGCTTCATCGGCCGGACAACCCGGATACCGCTGCGCGATTTTCCGGGTCAGCGCGGCTACGAATTCGCGATCCTCCTCCTGGCGAACCTGCGCCGCGCGGGCACGAGCGGCGGCCCGTTCGGGGGCGTCGGCGGCGCATTCGTCCTCGGCCCGGTCGATGGCTGCTTGCGCCACGAGCAAACCTTGACGCTCGTAGCGCTTGCGCGCCCGGCTGAAACGCACCACCACCGCAGCGAGGGAGCTATGCTTGCGCGCCCGGCGTGTCAGCGCCGTGTTGCCGGCGGGCAGAAACACCAACTGGTCCAGGTCGGCGCAGGTCAGACAAAGCGGCCGGCCTTTCTCCATCAACAGGTAATCTCCTTTGGCCAGCTCCGCTCCGCACTCGCTGCAATTGCCTTCTTCGCTCACCTTCTCAAACACGACCAACTCGGGCGCGCGGTTCAGCCTGGCCGCCAGGCGCTCGGTTTTCTTCTCGGGCAAATCGGCCGGCGCGTAGTGCGTGCGATAAAACCTCTCCCACTCCGGAGCGCCGTCCTCCGTGACGCGCAATTCTTCGATGCCAGCCGGCCCGCGCCGGGTGTAAGCGGCTTCGACGGGGCGCAAACCGCGCTGTTTGACCCACTCCTGGAAATGGCGAACGGTCTTTGTGAATTTCTCCGGTCCGACCTGGATCCACTCCTGGAGGACACGGTAATGCTCATTGCCTTTGCGCCAGCCCTCGAGGTGGACCGGCTGCAGCAGGCCCATGTGCTGGAACAGTTCCAGCGGACCGACGCTGCCGTTTTGCTCCAAGGCCGCCTCGGCGGCCTGCGCGACCCGCTCCTGGAAATTGCTGTAACCAGGGTCATTCATGCCTGTGTCACCTAGTGGCATCAAACACAGCTTTTTGCAAGTCTCCGAAGCACGCCACCCCGCGCTTGCTCGCGCCCACTCCATTCCGCACTCGCCAACCTTGTCCATAAACGCTGTCTCGAAACCTGGTGCGGATAGAGGATTAACGCGCCCTCACCTAGACGTCCATTCATCCCGACAGATCTTGACTCTCCCCGGTCTTCCTGGTCACACTCCGCCTATGAAACGACGACAATTCCTCAAATCCGTTGCTTTCACCGGAGCCGCCGGACTTATTCTTCCCCGCACAAAACTGTTCGGCGCCGAGGCCCCGAGCAATAAATTAAACGTGGCCTTGATTGGCACGTGGGGCAGGGGCGAGGCCCATTTTGCCGGCCTCGCTACCGAAAACGTCGTCGCCCTGTGCGATATCAATGAGGAACACCTCGCCTATGGCGCGAGGAAATTCCCCAACGCCAAACAGTATTTCGATTGGCGCAAGCTCCTCGAACAAAAAGATATCGAGGCCGTCGTCTGCTGCAGTCTCGATCATACTCATGCGTTTGTCGCCAACTGGTCCATGAATCGCGGCAAACACATCTACTGCGAAAAACCCCTGGGCAATTGCGTCGAGGAAGCTCGCGTCGTCCGCGCCAACTATCTTAGGAATAAAGACAAGCTCGCCACCATGGTCGGCACCCAGCGGCACGAATTCGAGAATTTCAATCGCGTCCGCGAGTTGATCCGCGACGGCGCCATCGGGGAACTCCAGGAGGTCTCCGCCTGGGGCGACCGCAAAATCCCCCGCCCGGGTTATCCCGCCGGCGCCGGCGATCCCCCCAAGCACATCCACTACGACCTGTGGATCGGCCCCTCACCTTTTCACCCTTACAGTCCCGAATACTTCAAAGGCGGCCCGGGAATGAACTGTTTGTCCTGGAACATGTACTGGGATTTTGGCAGCGGCCAGATCGGGGACATGGGCAGCCACACGATGGACCTTGCGTGGAACGCCTTGGACGCCGACCTGCCGGTTTCGGCCGAGGCCAAGGGCGATCCCTTTAACCCGGACGTTACACCGGTCAAATTGGAAATGCATCTCGAACTCCCCGCCAACTCCTGGCGGCAGGCCATCAAGTGCTCTTGGTATCAGGGCGGCGCGATGCCCGAATCTCCCTCCCGCTATCTTGACCTCAAGAAGATCGACCACGGCGCGCTCTTCGAAGGCAGCCAGGGCGCGTTGGTCGCCGATTTCAATACCCGGGCAATTTATCCCCGACGCGACGCCGACTTCACCTATTACAAGCCTCGCGCCAAAGCTGACCTCCTTCCGCCGGTCGGAAATTTCCAGAGACAGTGGCTCAATGCTTGCAAGGGCAGCCTGAAAACCTGCTGCGATTTCGATTACGGCGGCAAAATGATCGAGATGATGCTTCTGGGCCTCGTTGCCTATCGCGTTGGCAAGAAAATCAAGTATGACGGCGCCACGGGCAAAGTCCTGGACTGCCCGGAGGCCAACGATCTCTTAAGCCGTAAATACCGCGAAGGCTGGACCCTCAACGGCTGATTTCTTACCCCAACCTCATTGCGCTAGCTTGGACGGGATCGGGCTTCGGGTATTCCGCGTGTTTCGGGGTTATAGAACTCTGTTGCCTCCGTTTCCTCATGTAGAAATCCGCCACCACCAACATGGCTGGCAACCGATGGAAATCTTCCTGCAGCAGCACACCGATGCGGCTCTGACCCACGAGCTTTGTCCCGAATGCACTCAAAAGATTCCACCGACATTTCCCCAGGTTGGAAGTTCTACGCGTCCTTCATCCCCTGGCGCTACACTCGCTTAACCACATAGCCCGAGGAAATCCTTCCGGTGATATGCGGTGTTCGCGCCCTGTCAAGTGGGGGAATTGCCCCAGTAGGCGACCGGCAGAAGTGCCGTAAATTGGAAACGCGTGCCGGGAAGAACGTCGGACCTCTTTCCTGGTGACTGGTCTTGAAAGGTGCGTGAGTTTTGGTTAGTAAAAAGTAGCGGGCTCGACGCTGATTATGGGCGGGTTAACATCCGCGCCCGTAAGTTGCCAAGGCTGAAGCCGGTTAGCAAGTTGTTGAGACGATCTGGCCGATTCGCGGCAAGGTCGAATCAAAAAGGGCAGTTCGGTCATGCAATTTAGCGTCATAATCGTTTCGTATTGTTCCGCGCCTTGGATCGCGGCATGCCTGGGCTCGATTCGCAAGCAGGTTGGAGCCGAAGCGGAACTCATCGTGGTGGATAATGCGAGCCCGGATGAAACGGTGCGCGTCGTGCGGAATTTGGGAGCGGAGAGCCGTTTAATCGAAAACCGTCAGAATCTTGGCTTTGGCCGGGCCTGCAACCAGGGTTTCGAGGCCAGCCGAGGGCGCCTCCTGTTTATGCTCAATCCCGACGCCCGGCTGGAGCAGCCGGACGGCTTGGCGCGACTGAAGAGCGCTATGGAAGAACACCCGCGCTGGGGCTTGGCCGGCACGCGCATCACTTCACCCGACGGGTGCTCGGAATCGTCTCCGGCCACCTGCTACCCGCAAGAACGGTACGCGCGCTGTGATTTCTCGGGTTTGCCCGGCAACATTGCGTGGGTGATGGGCGCGAGCATGGTAATTCGCCGCGAAGCGTTCGCTAAGGTCAACGGATTTGACCCCGGTTTCTTCCTCTCGAGCGAAGAGACCGACCTGTGCCTGCGCGCCCGTCAGCAAGGTTGGGAGATCGGTTATGTGCCGGAAGTGACCGTTTGGCACATCGGCATGGCCAGCGAGCGCGGCCGCGACCCCGGCGAAACATGGCTTCACCGCATGACCGGCTTGCTCCGGTTTTGGTCGAAGCACTACCCGCCCGAGGATGTCCGACGGCTGGCGCGCAAGGATTGGTTGCGTGCGAGCTTGCGTCGAAATTGGTATTATGTCGCGGGGCGCTTCAGGGGCCCGGCCTCCGACGCTTGGCTCAAGCACCGCAAGTATGCCGGCATCAGCGAGGCGGCGCGGCGTCTCCTCAGCGCTCGACCGAGCAAGTCGGCGACGAGCCGCAAACGACCCGCAAACGACCCGCAACGAGGGCGCAGGCAAAACTATGGGGCCGAGATGGTGCCGAAGGATCGTTCTCGGGCCCTTTAGCCCGAAGGCCACTGCTTCCGCGAGGAGAACGTAAGGGCCTTAGTGGTCAAGGGTCTTCCGATACTGATGTCGCTCATGCCGTGGGATGCTGGTGCCATGAATTGTAAAGCCATGCTTGGGGAATTTGGAACTTTCGACGTCGAAAACTATGGCGACCTTTTGTATCCGGTCCTGCTGGAGAAAATGTTTCGAAAGCGAGGCCATACGATGGACATCCGCAAGTTTTCTTTAATGGGGGGCGGCTCCGTGCGGGATTCGGGGTACCCTACGTGGCCCGTCCGGCAATTGTTTTCCTCCGAGCCAAAACAACCGTACCGACTGATCGTAGGCGGCGGGGACTTGCTGCGCACAGATTGGGATGTAGTCGCTTCCCACTATAGTTCCATTTACCGTCGTGAAAGACAACGCTCGCTTCCATCCCGGTTGCGGCGGCTCATCCGGAAGTGTCTCGGTGTTCCCGTGGATGCCATCAGCCAGTTCAGGGATGAGCACATGAATTATCCTGCCGTCGGCCCTTTCATCATCGATCCCGTGCGTTGCCCAGGCGTAACGTCCGTTGCGTACTGCTCCTGCGGCGTTCCCTTCCCGTTTGCTGAAGCCGTTCAAAGCCGGGTGGCCGGCGCGTTTAGCAGAGCGTCTTTTGTTTATGTCCGAGATCGGCAGTCGCGAGACGCGCTGGTAAATGCTGGAGTAGAGCGAGAAATTCATGTCGGCCCCGACTTCATCGTTGTCCTTAGCGATTTCCTGGACCCGGCAACGGAACGAAATAAAGGCCGAAGCCTGCTGGAACAGCGCGGGATTGATGGCCGTCGGCGGATTCTGTGTGTTCAGACCCATCCGCTACCCGACGAACAGACGGTGGAGCTCGTCAAACAGCTCAGGGTGTACCAGAATCGGACCGGAGCCGAAACGATTCTGTTGCCTGTTGGATGGTGCCACGGTGACAGCGAGTATCTCTCGCGGGTCGCTCAACTAGCCGAGGGGGCGTTTAAGTATCTCGAAATCGCCTCCGTTTTCGAGATCATTTCTGTTCTGGCAGCATCTAGCACGGTGATTGCAACAAGCTTGCACTGCAACGTTACGGCTTTCTCCTTTGGGATCCCGCATTTGTTTGCTCCAACCACAGTGGCCAAAGCGGCGGGATTCCTGGATGTGGCCAATCTCTCCAAGGATCTCAAGCTCAACTCGTGGACCGAGGTGAACCAGAAGCTCGATTTGGCCGCCGGCTTGAACAGCGATTACTTTATCTCCAGAGCGTCTGCTGCCAAGGGGAGGGTCAACGAGGTCTTCGACTTGCTAATCCAATCTCTGGCCGCGCCATGACCACGCCCAAAGTCAGCGTTCTAGTGCCCACTTACAACTACGCGAGGTATTTGCCGGAAGCGATTGAGTCAGTGCTGGCGCAGGACCTTCGGGATTTCGAAATCCTGATCAGCGACGATGGCTCCACGGACGGGTCCGCCGAGGTCATCGCCCGCTATGCCGCCAAAGACCGCCGCATCCGGTTCCACGTCCACCCCGTCAACCTGGGCATGGTGCAGAACTGGAACTGGTGCCTGTCCGAAGCCCGCGGGGAATTTGTCAAATTCGTTTTCGGCGACGACATGCTAGCCAGCCCCCAGGCTTTGACGAAGCTGCTCGAATTGCTGGAATCCAGTGCCTCAGCCGTTCTGGCAGCCTCAGCGCGCTATGTGGTCGACGAGAATTCAGGGGTCATCGCAATTTGGGATGACTTCGGCCGGCCGGGGGCCCACAGAGGAACCGATGTCATCGCCGCATGCCTGAATGAAGACCGCAATCTGATTGGCGAGCCCTCGGTGGTCCTGTTTCGGAGGCAGGACGCCACCCGCGGTTTTAACCTCCAGTATCGGCAGATAGTGGATCAGGAAATGTGGTTTCATCTGCTTGAGAAAGGCGAGCTCGCCTTTACATCAGAACCGCTGTGCTGCTTCCGCAAGCATGCCACGCAACAGACCGAGGTTAACGCGGTCAGCCAAATCGGCCTTTTGGAAGCCATGCGACTTTTCGCAGAGCACTACTCCAAACCCTATTTGCAATCGAAGGGCTTCCGTAAACGCGGTTTTGACAGAATTTACCAACTGCGCAAGCGACGCAAAGCGAACCCGCAGGTCACTGAGGAAATGCTGGCGATTGAACAGGAGTTGAGCGCGAAGATGACGGCGTCTTGGTACGCGGCGCATTGGCTGCGGCGGAGACTCACCCGGCCCTTTCAGAATCTGGGGCGGTGGATTGAGCGCAAGCGACATCGATCTGCGCCAGTTTCGTCTCTCCACAAAGCTTCACCTCAAAGCCAAGCCGCGACGCGGCGCCTCCGTCCGCAACGCCCAACCAAAATTGAATATCGGTAGGGATTTGCTTTTGACGCTCCGCGGGTGCGGGAGCATTGCTTTTTCACTGCGCTCATTTTTCTTCATCAATGCGGTCATTAATCCGTCTCGTTCGCCTTCCCTGGTTGCGCTTCAACCCCCACAGCGCGGCCGGCCTCCACAAGCGAGCCAGGGGCCCCAGACTGAGTTCGCACCCCCGGGGGGAACTTCACCATGAGGGCAGTGATGAGATTCAATGCCCTGCAGGACCACTGCGTCACGGTGCTGGGTGTCGAAACCAACCGGGTTCTGGTTGGAGACCCGCTAAGCGGGTTGGCTTCGGTTCCGACCGAGGAGTTTGAGGATAGGTGGCAGTTCGCTGGCATTGTGCTGAAAAGGGTTCCGAACAGATAGATGGTTCGCCTCGCCGTGTGAGAACAATACTCTTGCAGTGTCGCTTCGCCCGAACGGCCTGGCTGCTGGAGAAACTTTGCTCTGCCCCCGCGATGGTAAGGGAAGTTATGCATCCAGGGCCCCTCGCGGAACGAATGGATAAGGAGATGCAAATCTTGAAAATACAATTTGGGGCTGGCGGCAACGCTGAGGACGCGGCAAGTTGGGCTGTGCCCATTTGCTTCCAGCGGATGGCCGCCGAGCGGGTGTCAAGAGTATGGTGGACCAACAAACGGCAGAAGAGCCCCAGGCGCAATTGCTCCGCCGCGTGGCGGCGCAGGACGTGCAGGCCCTTTCTGAGTTTTACGACCTGACCGCCAGGCCCCTCTTTTCTCTGGCCGTCCGCATTCTGGGGGACGCCGGCGAGGCCGAGGAAGTGATCCAGGACGTGTTTGTGCAAATCTGGAATAAAGCCGCTTCTTTCGACCCGCTGCTTGGGTCGGCCTTCCATTGGGCCTTGAGCATTGCCCGCCACCGCTCCATCGATCGCCTGCGAGCGCGCCAACGTCGCGCCCGGTTGCTCGAGGGCCTGGAGAATGACGCTGCCGCCAATGCTCCTGCCTGCGCCGATTCAGCTTCGGGCGAGTTGAAAGCTGAGGATACTATGGCGGTGCTTGCGACGCTGAACCGGTTGCCTCCCGAGCAGCGCTGCGTCATTGACATGGCCTTTTTCGGCGGGTTGACACACCAGGAGATCGCCGAAACGCTACATCAACCCCTGGGCACCATCAAAGCGCGCATTCGCCGCGGCCTGCTGAGATTGCGCGATAGCTTGCGCGCCAACGCATGATTACCGATCAACAACAGGAACAGGCCGCTCTTTACGTGCTGGGACTGCTCGAGCCCGACGAGCAGCGCCGGTTTGCCGACCAGGTCCGGGCCAGCGCCGAACTCCGCGAATTATTGCGGTCCCTGCAACACACCATGGAACGTCTTGTTCTTGCCCTTCCGGCCACGGCTCCGCCGCCAACCCTCAAGGCTAAAGTGCTGAACCGCATCCGGGCGCAACTGACCTCATCAACCCCGCTCCCGGAACAGTTGCCGGCCGGTGCCGCTGGCGGCCTCCACTTCCTGTCCGGCGACGACACTTCCGGCTGGAAGCCACTGCCCATCCCGGGCGCCTGGATCAAGCTCCTCTCCTTCCAGCCCGACCGCGGTTACGCGGTCCTGCTCGGCAAACTCGAACCCGGCGTCCGTTACCCTGCCCATACCAACGCCGGACCCGAAGACTTTTACATCTTGACGGGAGACCTTCACGTCAGTGGTCGCGCGATGGGCCCTGGCGACTTTCATCACGCCGATGCCGGGTCGGCGCACGAGCAAAATTATTCCTTAGCGGGTTGCACCCTGCTGGCGGTGCTCACCGTTGATGACCCGCTGGTGAGTTTCGCCATGGCCTGAGTCCCTGTTGCTTCAGGCGGGCCGTCGCTCGAAATCCCCCCGTTGTGTTTTCCCCAAGGCCTCCGGACGGTAGAAGTGGTCGTAAAACTCCGCATCCAGGTGGCAGGCTTGAAATCCGAGCACCGTGCGATACGGGGTCAGATACACCGGGAAACGGCCATACCGGTCCCACAAGTATTCGCAATAAGCGGAAGTCGCGGCGATGGCAGTCTCGCTTAATGGAGGAACCTGCCGGGTGACTTCGCCGCCATTCGCCCAGGCGTTGCCGGCCCCCGGACTTCGGAACACTCCGTCGGCGCCAAACTTGATGTCCGCCACGGCCCGCACAGCTTCGGTCATCGAGCGGTAATATGGGGGGCAGAAAGGCTTCAGAAGGACCTCTCCGTTCCGTTCCAACCCCACGGCGTAAGGCACCTCGGGATTTCGTCCAAGGAGTTTCATCGCCAGCGACACCCCTTTGCCGGCGCCCAGGTACCGACTCGCGCGCATTCGTTCGAGCCGGAAATCCAGCGCCTGAAACCAGCCGAACTCGTGGTTCGCAAAATTCGGGAACCCGCCCAACCCTAGCGCCTCCGCCATCAGTCCCAGGTTCTGCAGCATCATCCCCTGTTCGATCGTCACAAACTCCGTCACAAATTGCTCTACCTGGCGAACGGTCGCGACGCGGCCGCGGCCGGGGTCATTTTCGAGGTGGCCGCCGCGAGTGCGCGCAAACCGCGCCAACCCAGCCGGCCGAAACGCGTTCCTCTCATCGAGCACGAACGCCCCGGTGCTTTCGTTGAAGATCTCCAGCAGGCCATTCAGGTACATGAACGTCAGGTCGTTCACCGGCAGAAAATAACTGGTGCCCGGGGCGTGAGCCGACCACCGGTTCGCATTGATGTTGAACAGAGGCTCGCTCGGTGTCCGCGCGCGCCCCGCTTTGATTTTTACACGGCACCGCCGGTAAAGCTCGGTAAACTCGCCCTTGCGCCCGAGCTCGATCAACTGCGCCAGGCCTCCGGGCGGCAACTCTCGCGGCCGGCGGATCAAGTAAGTCGCCGCGTCGTTGGTCACGACCAGGGCGACCGTTTGCAGCCCGTCGCCGCTGGCCACCGTGCGCCCGACCAGGCCCGCCATGATCCCGCCGCCGCCGCCCGGCGCGTAACACAACTCCGCCAACGCGTGTCCCGTTACGCCGCACGCCGCAAACACCAGCGCAGCTTCCTCCGGCTCGGTTAGCGGCCAGGGCGCGTGCCGGCTCTCCCAGGCCAGCGGTCCCTCGGGCATTTTCATCCCGAACCCGAACCGTCGCGAGCGGCGTTCACGCAAAGCGGTTAACAAAGGGTACTCGGCCAGAGTTTCCTCCACACCGCGGGTCGGTATTCCAGGGGTTTCCATGCCTTGCCTATACCCCAGGTCGAGTCATCCTGCCACCCCCACCGGCTCGGCAGCGAGGCCTTGCTCGGCAAGGTAGTGGTGCTCGAGAGGCGGATCAATTAAGTGGCGACGCCTGATTTCCCAACGGGCCTCGCACCAAATGGTCCGGAAACTGGTCGAGCCGCGCTTTAGTCCAGGGCAGCGATTCGACGTGTGCATCGAAGTAGATGTAGTTCGCGCGCCGGCCGTGACGGTTGTAGCGAATCCAGCCCTGGTCACCATAATTGCCGCTGCCCCATTGCACCAGTGCCGCTTCGCCTACCCAAGTGTCATAGTCGTCCTGGATGACGCTGCCGTAAGCGGCGTTGTCGGCGGCATTCAGGGCCTCTGAATTGCGCTCGGAAAACATTATGAGGTTCGGATTTGGGAGCGCGTTGACGGCGCTCTCGGTGGCGAACCCGTACAACGCTCCCTCCAAGGCGTACCGGGCGGACTTATGCGTGAAAATCGAATTGAGCAGATAGTTTTCGATGCTTAACCGTTCATTCAGGGCAATGGCCAACTCGGAGCCCGGCGGCGGAGACTGGCTGGTGGTGGTGATGCCGCCGTTGTAGCCGCTGAGGTCCCGCGCCAGAACTCGCGAGCGCAGGGCACGGTCAGAGGGACAAAAGCCGGCCATGCGGGTCTGGAGATAGGGCTGAAAAAAGATCACCCAAGGTTTTTCCGCCTGGCTATTGCCCATGCCGCCACCGGTCACCCCGCTCAGATTCGAGGGAAGCGTATCCACTTGGGAGCCGTCATCGAGAACCCAGCCGTCGTGGTGGTGAAACAAACCGCCGTTGTAATCATCCATGTACAGGCGCGCGGCCACGGCCACCTGGCGCAGGTTGGAAAAACAGTACGTCTGGCGCGCTCTTTCCTTGGCGCGCGCCAACCCCGGCAGCAGCAGGGCCGCCAGGATGGCGATGATGGCGATGACCGCCAGGAGTTCGATGAGGGTGAAACCAGTGGACGACTCAGGAGGGCGGCCTCGAGTTTGCGGCGATGCCGCGAATCGTAGAGCGCTCCCAACAAACACATTGGCCGGCCGAGGCGGGGGCTGCTGCCCGCTAAGAGCGTGTTTTATGATTGTAGGAGACGACGTAAGGAGTCTCAAATCCCCGGCGCAGCTTGGGTTCCGGCGGGAGATCAGAGACTCCTTACGTCGTCTCCTACAGAGAAGAGGGGATTCGAAACGGGCTCTAAGGGCCGCGCTCCTTGGGCTGCGGCTTTGCGTCGGGCAAAATGTTTTCGGCAGTTTCATGACTGAATCTTGAAGGGCTCAGGGTCCACAGAACTTGGGTTTCGTCAAAGCAAGGTCCGTTGGAGCAGCCAAAAGGCGCCCGCCATCACAATCAGTGCGGAGCCGGCGGGGACCAGGCGCCGAACGAACACCGGGGAGGCTCGGCATTTCCAGATGACCGGCAACACGAAGGCCGCAATCGCCAACTGGCCCAGTTCAACCCCGAGATTAAACGAGAGGAGGGGTGCGGCGATGCTTGTGCCGTTAGCGCCAATCCCGAGGTCGCGCAGCGCCGAAGCGAAACCGCAGCCGTGGATGAGGCCGAACCCGAAGGTTAACATCCAACGATTCTCCACCCCACTGCCCAGCAGATTTTGCAACCCGACAAAGACGATGGAGGCGGCAATCAGCGGCTCGATGAGCTTCGGGGAAATGTGGATGATATTCAGTGTCGCCAACGCGAGCGTGATGGAATGCGCCACGGTAAATGATGTAATGATTTTGAGCGCCGACCGCACCGCGCCCCCCACCAATAGGAGTCCGAGCAAAAACAGGAGATGGTCGTACCCGGTCGCTATGTGATTAATCCCGAGGGCGAGGAACTGCCGGAAGGACTGCGGGCGGGAAACAAGAACGGGTTGGGCAGGCGAGGTCACAGGGACCGTGAGCGAGGGAAGGTTCTGTTCGAGCATTTGTTCGGCCAGGAGATGGTTGGTTTCGTCGCGAACGGAGAGGAACTGCCGATGTCCCCTGGGCAATGCATCGAGCATGGCGGAGCGAATGTTTAAATCGCCTGCGGTTACGCCTGGGAAAGTGATTTCGAAATGGACCCCTTCGCGGTCGTCGCGAGTGACAGTGGCCTTGGCTGGTTCCAGCCGGCGGCAGCCGCAACTGACCGCGAAGGCCCGTTGCGCCTTTTGCTGCAACTGCGACAGGGTGGCTGGGGACTCTGCCTTCGTCACTTGCCCGTTAGGGTTGGCATCGAAAGCGGCCAGCCGTTCAGCGTCACTCCGGGCCAAGGCCAGATGGACGGCCAGCGAGCCACCCGACACTCGAGCGGTCGCGACGCTCAATCCGGGATCATGCGCCCAAGCGGTGGACGCGGCGACAAGGGCCAGGGCCAGCGCCGCACGCAGTTTCCGGTTTCTAACTTTAGTCATCTGGAATTGTTCCGGACCGGATTTTGGCATGGCGAATTCTGACCCTTGGCCGGGGACTGGCCGGCCTTCGTCGGCGCAGCCCCCGGCCGTTGGGTTCTCCGGTCATTCGTGCGTATGATTGCGTCCGTTGTGCGGCGTGGATTCGTAAGGGAACACCTTGTTGTAAGCCACGTCGTTGTGGTCAACGTTGTCGCCTGCGGGGCCGTTGATGATGGGCGGGCTGACACGCAGATCGCTGATGAGCGCAGTTACGGCGATATCCACGACGTCATCGCCAAACCGCCGGCCATTGGGCCAGCCTCCCGGGATGACGCCACTGCCAAAGCCGGGCTGGATGGTGCTCGTGAGGGTATCGCCGCCGAAAATGCCCAGGCGCGAATAACCGGGGTCATCCGGGTTGGTTGGATGGCTGGGGCCGCCACCCGCCAGGCGGCAACCGGTGGTGGACAGGTCCACCTTGATCAGGTCCGGAATGAAGATTCCGGCAATGTCGGTGCGGTTGGTTTCTGGCGCCGGTCCATGGCCGCCGAAAACGATCGCGTTGAGCAGGTGAGCCAGTTCCGGGGTGAGGGCGTATTTCTTGAAGAGCGCTTCGTCCTGGGTCGGGCTGGTGCGGCTGTATAGGTCCTTGTCCGCAATGGCCACGAGCGCTTCGTTGAAGAGCGGATTGCCCTGCCGGGCAACCTGCACGAATCGGCCAAAAGTCACCGTCCCCTTGTCGCCACGATCATTGTCGCCGTTGTTTTCGAGCACGCGGACCTGGCGTCGGCTGGTGGTGGCGTAAACGCCCACCACTTGAGCATCGCCGCCGAGTTCGCTGACCGGGATGGCCAGGGCCATCAGATGGATATTGAATCCGGCCTGCACATCTTTGCCCGGTGAACGGAGCTGGAGCAGGTCGAAGATGGCCTGGATGTCTGCATAGAACCCGTCGTCGCGCTGACCGGCAAAGGCCAGGTAACCGCCGCTCAGTGGCACGATGGATTGCTTCGTGTAATGGTCCAGGTCCGCCAGAGTGGCGACGCCGTCGCGCGCCGGCTTTTCCCCATCGTTGTCCTGGTTGTAGAAGGGGGTGGCGATGCCCTGGTTATTCGGCGGAACGATTCCCGTGCCCAGCAGCGTTGAGGCGTGGCCCTGTCGGTGGTCCACCTTCATCACGGTGTAGGTCTGAGTGAGGTTCTGGGCGGTATCACCGACATCGTTGATGACCCCGAGATAGGATTGCAGGATGGTGTTCTTGTTCTTGTATTGGGTCGTGAACTGGAACTGGTAGCTTACCGAAGCGCGGCCTGCCGCGACGTCCTCGCCTGTGGCCACGTGGATTTCATAGAGCACGTTGTCGTCGAAGTTATACTTGTTCGGACCGATGCCTGGTTCTTCGAACGGATAAACGCCCAGCGCGGTGACCAGCACCTTGACGCCATTTTTCTGCTGCACGAACGCATAAACGTCCGTCGTGTTGGCCGCCGGATCCAGGGTGATCAGCGGGGCGTCCATGTGACTGGACGCGAAGGCTGGTGTTCCGACGATTCCCGCCAGCAGCACCGCCAGGTGTCTCTTGATCTTCTTCATATGGTTTTTTGGTTTGCGTTTTTGCCTGTTGTCGTTTCACTCCTGCGTCGAAGCTACTTTGCAGGAGTGAAAAGCGTCACGGTGGTCGTGGTGGTCTCTGGCTGGCCGAGATTAGCCGCCGTGGTTTGCCATTGCCTTTGTTCAGAGGGGAGCAACAGCAGCCGCATCGGAGCGACTTTATCCAGCCAACGCCGCGCTTTGTTCTTCTGGCCCGCCCGGGCGAAAATCACGGCGGCGTGGAAGAAGAGCCTGGAGTCTTTTGTCCCTTCGGCCAGCGCCCGCTGCATTTCGGCGCGAGCGCCATCGAGCTGTCCGTTGGCCGCAAGTGCCCAGGCCAGGGCATCGTGGGTGAACACATCGGCGCGCGTCTGGAGTTCGCGCCGGGCGAGGTCGAGTGCGGGGGCCGCGCCTCCGCCGCGAGAGGCGAGATAAAGCGCAAAGGTTCGGGGGTCCGCTGCGGCGCCTGTTTGGCGCAGTTTTTCATCCACTGTGGCGGCTTCCTCGCTGCGGCCCGCAGCGCGCAACGCCTCGATTAGGACCCATTGACAATCGGGCAGTGGGTTCAACCGGACCGCGCGTTGGAGGGGCTCAAGCGCCTCGGAAATCCTGCCCTCCGCCAGCAAGAGCCGGCCTTCCACCAGCAACGCGGGCGCGTAATCCCGCTGATAATCCAGCGCCACCGTACAAGTCTGGCGGGCCTCGCCAAGGTTTCCTTGCTGAAACTGGAGCAGGGCCAGGCGAGTATTGACCCAAGCCGCGGATTCCGGAGAGTTCGGGCTGGCCGCACTCGCCGCCATCCGCATGAGTTGGGCCGCTCCCGCGACGTCTCCTTTCAGCCAGCGCAGGTACGAAATGCGCGCGTAAGCTTGCAGATCCGGCTTCTGGTCCACCATGGTTTGATACGCCTCGGCGGCCTCGCTGAGTCGTCCTTGTTCCATCACGACGTCACCGAGCAAACCATAATCGAAGGCGAGCCCCCGGCGCGCCACCAACTCCTTCGCCAGGGGTTCCGCCTCCTTGAACTGGTGCAGGCTTTGCAGAACGTGTCCCCGCAGCAAGAGCGCTTCCGGGCAGCGTGGCTGGCGCGACTCCAGGCACAGCGCACATTGTTCGGCCAGCTTGTAATAACCCGGATCGAAACTCTCGCGAGCCTTTGAGACAAAGAGCCAGCCAAGATTTTCCAACGATTGGAACGCGTGCGTCTCGTTGCGCACGTTCGCCTGTTGTCGCGCAATATCGCGGTCGATCCGCCCCTGGCCCGCGTGTGGCGCGAGCGCCATTTGGCAAGCATCCGGCCTGTCAGCCTCCTCGGCCGTGGCGCGCGCGGGCGGCGCAGAGCTCTCGGCGTGAGCTTTGGCAGGAGCCGCATTCTGGCCGCCGCAACCGCAGAGGATAATGGCCATCGCCCCGAGCTCGAGCCCAGCCGTCCAATTCCTGAAAAAGATTTTCGTCAGCATATACAATCGTGAGTGAAACAGCTTTTCCCATAACTTGGATTTCGAGAATGGATACGTTTCTCGCGCGACCTCGGATGCAACAATTTTGGGGAAATGGGTTAACCAGGAGTCGCGCCTTTCGCTTTTCATCGGGCCGACCTACGGTCCCGTTTACGTTTATGCAAGCCGGCGACAGGGTCAGCCATAGCATGGTTCGCGCGCTTAAGCAGGAAACTCACGTTTCGTGTAACTCGCATCTTTCGCACTCGAAACACTCCGTTCCTTGCGTTTCCGCGTGCAAAAATCCGTCCGCTCGCCACAGGCTTGCGCTTTCATGGCCTCGGGTCCAAAGTCAATTTCTATTGGCGAAAGGATGTATCTGAATATGAATGCTCCGGCCTGGTTCGAAGTGAGTGACGCGGCGTCAATCCCCTCCCCGGCGCTGCTGCTTTACCGCAGCCGCATCGAGGAAAACCTGAGACAAATGATCGCCATCGCGGGTAGCCCGGCGCGCCTGCGGCCGCATATCAAAACTCACAAGATAAGCGAGATGCTGCAACTGCAGCTTGCGCTGGGCATCACCAAATTCAAATGCGCCACCCTCGCGGAAGCGGAAATGGCGGCGCGCGCCGGAGTCCCTGATTTGCTGTTGGCTTACCAGCCGGTCGGGCCAACCGTCGAAGGAATTGCCGGGCTGGCACGGGCTTTCCCCCTCACGCGATTCTCCGTGCTGTGTGATGACGCCGGCGTGCTCCAACATTTGTCCAAAACGTTGTGCGCATTGCGCGCCACCGACGAAAAGAAAACCCAGCCTCAGCCCGACCTCGAAGTCCTGCTGGACCTGGATGTCGGCCAACACCGCACCGGAGTGCCTCCCGGCGACAAAGCGGTCGAGCTTTATCGGTTGCTGGCTTCCTTGCCCGCACTCAGGCCGGGAGGTCTTCACGCCTATGACGGCCATATCAGCAATCCGGACCTGGCGCAACGAGCCGCGGCCTGTGCGGCTGCTTTTGCGCCTGTGGAAGCTTTGCGCCGCCAGTTGAGCGCGGCCGGCTTGCCGGTTCCCCGTGTGGTGGCGGGCGGGACGCCAACCTTCCCCTTTCACGCGCGCCGCGCACGGGTGGAGTGCAGTCCGGGTACCTGCGTCTTCTGGGATGGCAGTTGCGCCTCCAACGTGCCCGAGCTGCCGTTCCTGCCGGCGGCGCTCGTGCTAACCCGGGTCATCAGCAAACCCGGTCCAAACCGGATTTGCCTGGACCTCGGCCACAAGGCGGTCGCCGCTGAGATGCCCCAGCCGCGAGTCCGGTTCCTGAATCTGGAGGATGCCACACCCGCGGCGCATAGTGAGGAACATCTGGTCGTGGAAACGCCACGGAGCGGAGAGTTTAACCTGGGCGACTGCCTCTACGGCCTGCCGCGGCACATCTGTCCGACCGTCGCGCTGCATGCCGAGGCCGTGGTTATCGACCATGGAAAAAGCGCCGCGCGTTGGCGGGTCATCGCGCGCGATCGCCAGCTCAGCATCTGAACCCGCGAACGATCAGCAGCAGAATCGGTGAAAGTCGGGTTGGGTATTCCGTTGGACGGTTGACCGTCGCTCGCGTTGGAATTGCGGTCCAAGCGCGCTTTCCGGAATCCCGTTATCGACCCCCAACCCTCAACTTGCGAAAGCACCGCTCATCCGTTGCATTCGCCAAACTGAAATCTTCAACTTTCTTGCCCGATCGCTCTGATCTCGATGGCTTAATATATAGAGGCACGATGCTTTTTTCAGCCTCGCGCCGCCTCCGGGAAAACCAAAGTCACCCCAAGGGGCAAGTGACCTTTCAAAGCATTTCAGGCTTGTTCAAAGGAATTCAAAGGATTTCAAAGCAAAAATTCACCGCCATGTTGACTCTCAACCCCCAACCATCGACTGCGTCGTAGGAGTTATTAGGACCTATTAGGACCTATTAAAGCCAAAAAATGAAACCGCTCCCTCGCCCCTTGGAGCGTGTTTCCAAATTGATAACAAATGTTTAACGCTAAAGCGCGCCGCCGAACCCCCACAGTAGCTATTCGCTCGGCTACGGAAGCCTGCGGAAGGCTACGGAAGGCTACGGAAGGTTGCCTGCCCAAAATCGGCCGGTCGGCTGTTGACAGTCGCCGGAATGAGAGACCAGTTTATGGTCGTTTATGCCTCCCCGCTATTCGATGGTTTTGCTGAGCGTGCTGACGCTCGGGTGGCCGGCTGGGGCGCAGACCAATTGGCCTTCGTTTCGCGGCGTTAACGCCGATGGGATTGCCAAAGGGGCGGTGACCCCCACGGTTTGGAACGCCGAGAAGTCGGAAAATATTCTGTGGAAAAGGGCGATTCCCGGCCTGGGCCACTCCAGCCCGATTATTTGGGGACACCGGTTGTTTGTCACCACCGCGATCAACCAGCGCCAGACCGCACCGCTTAAAGTGGGGCTTTATGGCGATCCGGAGTCGGCACAGGACAATGACATTCAGCAATGGAAAGTTTTCTGTCTGAACAAGCGGACCGGCAACATCCTTTGGGAACAAACTGCGCACGAAGGCGTGCCGAAGCAAAAACGCCATCCCAAGGCAACGCACGCCAATTGCACGATGGCCACCGATGGCGCGAACGTGGTCGCGTTCTTTGGGTCCGAAGGGTTGTATTGCTACGATCTGGACGGTCATCTCCGTTGGCAAAAGGATTGGGGAACCCTGCGGACCAGTCCAGTAGTCTATAACGACAAACCCGATCCCCAAGGCGTGGACCTGGAATGGGGATTCGCCAGTTCACCGATCATTTATGGCAACCGAGTGTTCGTGCAGTGCGACGTGCTGACGAATGGATTTGTCGCGGCGTTAAACCTTGCCGATGGGAAAGAGGTCTGGCGGACGCGGCGCGACGACACCGCAACCTGGAGCACACCGACTATCTGCGCCGAGGGTCCGCGGCCGCAAATCATTGTTAATGGCTGGAAGCACATGGGCGGCTACGATCTGCGGACGGGCGAGGAGATCTGGTGGATGTCCGGCGGCGGCGATTGCCCGGTGCCGACCCCGGTGGTTTGGAACGGCCTGGTCTTCCTGATGAGCGCGCACGGGCCGCGCCGGCCGATTTATGCCGTGCGGACGGATGCGAGCGGGGACGTGTCGTTGCGCGATGGAACCGCCACGAATCGCGAAGTTGCCTGGAGCGCGGTCCACGGGGGTTCCTACATGCAAACGCCTTTAGTTTATGGAGACTATCTCTACAGTTGCCATGTGGACGGGGTTCTCTCCTGCTACGAAGCCAGGACGGGCAAGCAAATGTACAAGGAGCGCCTGGGGACCGGTGCCGATGGTTATACGGCCTCGCCCGTGGCCTCGGAGGGAAAGCTGTATTTCACCAGCGAGCAGGGGTCGGTGTTTGTGGTGAAACCGGGCCCGGAGTTTATCGTGCTGGCGACGAATCGAATGGGAGAAGTTTGCATGGCGACGCCGGCCATATCGGAGGGGACAATTTTCTTTCGCACGCAAGGCCACATGGTCGCAGTGGGCGGCCGGCAATGAAGCGATCATTTCAGCGAATTTCCGCTTTGACGACGCGGTAGTTTTTGGCTAGGGTAATCTGCCACGATGAGTGTGAGGCTTTCACGTTCAGGCTGCACTTCGGCGCTCGTGTTTTTGTGCTGGGCCGCCGGGATGGAGTGCCGCGTTCCAGCGCAGGAAAGCAAGACCAACGCTCCCGCGTCCGGCCCGGCAGCGGCCCTTGCGCCGAGCCAGCCCAACGCCAAACCCGATGCGCTGAAGCAGCTCGAGGACGACTTGCGGCACTCCCTGGAAAGCCTCTCGCCGAAGAGTTCGCCGGACAGCAGTTTGGCGCCTCAATATCGGCCACCCGTCGTCGTGGTGCCCGATAGACGCGCCCGGGATGCCGAGGAGCGCCGCAAAAGCTGGCTGCTCCAGGAGCCGGACAAGGTCCAGCCGGAAACTTCCGGGCGGGACTGGCTGAATTCGCCGGACAACCCGTTCGACACCAAGACGAAAACGAAGAACTCGCTGGACGACTTTTACGAACAACTGAACCAGGGAAGCTCTCACCGGCTGATGCCCCGAGCCTCTGACACTGACCCGGCGGGGCTCTCACGGCGTGAGAGAGACGGCCAGCCCGTTTCGCGGGACGACGCGAAGCTGCCCGGCGGCATTCGGGATTCCGCCAACCGATTGCAGGATTTGCTTAGCGGGTTTAACCAGGGCTCCGACCATTCCGTGCCTGCCGAAAGCGGAGGTCTGTCATTATTCTTCGGACGCGGGGACAAGGAGCCTTCGCCCGAAGACATCAAGGCACATAAGGCTTACATGGACGAATACCGGAAGGTGCTCGGCAGCGCGACCCCGGCCGCTTCTACCACTCTCACGCCGCTGGCCCCGCTCAGCGCGGGCAATTTGCCTTTCGCCACAGGCTCTCCCGGCGGGCTCGATACTTTCGGGAGTTCTTCCCGGCCCAAAGGCTTTGACTCCACCCCGGGCATGGTTACCACGGTGAGGGATCCCGGCACGCTACCCGACTTGAACGCGAGCGCGCTCAACCAATGGAACGCGCTCTATTCCCCGCCGAAAGTGGATCCGCCAAAGCCGCAACCTCTCGCCGTGCCGCAGGCCGAGGCTCCCCGCCGCCGCTTCTAAAGCCGCTTCTGCCGGGGTGTGGCCGGCCCCGCACCAGTTATTATTCGGAACAAAAGCCGGAACCATGCATCACACGGGTGAGAGGGGACAGATACTCCCCTCATCATCTCCGATGTCAAAAACAAACGATGTAAGGCTCGATGAAAATAAAAAGATCGGTACGGCACCCGATGTTGCCGTTACTCTGCGGGTTGGTTGGTCTGTTGCTTGGCGGGGCGCTGCCGGCCTCCGCTGCCACCGCCAGCGTGACAATCACAAATTTCGGGTTCTCCCCACCTTCGGTTAACATCAATGTCAACGATCAGGTCACCTGGAACTGGGCGTCGGGTATTACCTCCCATTCCACCACTTCCACCACCAACAGCACTGAGATGTGGACTTCGGGACTCCACGCAACCCCATTCACGTTCTCACATACCTTCCCCAATGCGGGCTCGTTCCCATATTTCTGCACGATACATACGTTCCAGACGGGTTTGGTCAACGTGCAGAGCGCAAACGTGCCGCCGACGGTTTCGCTCTCCGCGCCGACTAATGGGGCCACCTTTGCCGCGCCCTGGACCGGCACTGTTCAGGCGGCCGCGTCGGATCCCGATGGCTCCGTTGTGAAAGTGGAATTCTTCGCCAGCGCCACTTCGGTCGGGGTGGTCAATAATCCCGGCCCGGGTCCGAGTGTGACGGTAACCAACCTGGCCGCTGGAAACTACACGCTCACCGCGGTGGCAACCGACAACGGCGGAGCAGCAACGACCTCGGCTGGGGTTTCGATCCACGTGGTCCAGCCCGCGCCGATCCAATTGAGCGCGCCGCAGCGCCTGTCCGGCACCAGCTTCCAATTCAGTTACGCCGCCACACCGGGCCTGAACTATATCATCCACCGGTCCGGCCAGTTGCCGACCTTCGCGCCCATCGCAACCAACCTCGCGACTCTTAGCACTGAGACATTCCAGGACAACAACGCGGCGGGGGCCTTAAACTTCTACAGGGTACAACTAGCGCCTAACCCGTGACGGTCATGCCGCGCCACGGAACGAATGCACTTCAGCAGGCCAAACGCCCGGTGAAGACGAAGGATACTTGCACACTGCGAGGAGATTCGGTCTCATCCTCCTCGTCAGCTTGCTTGACTCGCCTTCGAGAAAGCGGCTGCCGCCTTCGGGTTGTGCGCCGCCCGGAGACCCTGCGACTCCTGGCAGGGGATTGGCCTCGAAAGAACACGGGAGAGGGTCCCTTGCCTCTTTGCGCTCTTTGGCGGCTAGTGTGGGTTTTGACCGGCTTGGTGCCGCTCAGCGGCTCGCTGGCCCTGGCTCGGCCAGCGGCTGCGGACACACCGGCGCACCAACCGGCAGACAACGCTCAAACCTTTATCGCCAGGGGGGTGGTAAAGGAGGTCAAAGCCGCCGACCTCCAGGTCGTCATCGCGCATGAAGCAATTACGAATTATATGGACGCGATGACGATGCCTTTTAAGGTTCGCAACCCCGGTGAGTTGGCCGGCTTGCGAGCCGGAGATCGAGTCTCGTTCCACCTGCGCGTGACCGACACCGAGAGTTGGGTCGAGCAAATCGCCAGAACCGGGACCGCTGCCGCGCCGACGAACGAATCTCGCCCCCCCGGCGTTCAGCCCGTCCGGCTCGCGGCGAAATCGGAGAGTCCCGACGCGGTTCCGAGAACGGCGGTAGCAGGAGGTTCGGGCACTTTACCCAAACGGTCCCGACATCCGTTGATGGACTTCCCGTTTACCAACGAGTTGGGCCAGCGCGTCACCCTCGGCGGGTTCCGCGGACAAGCGCTCGCAATTACCTTCTTCTTTACGCGTTGTCCCATCCCCGATTTCTGTCCGCGTCTGTCGAAAAATTTCCAGGAAGCTTCGCGAAAACTCACATCGCTGCCCTCCGCGCCCACGAACTGGCATTTCCTGTCGGTTTCGTTTGATACCGAGTTCGACACCCCGGCGGTGTTGAAGGCCTACGGCGAGCATTACCAATACGACCCGAAACACTGGAGCTTCCTGACCGGGCCGGCGGACAAGATCCGCGAACTGGCAAGCCTGTCGGATGTGACCTACGAGAAGGATAACGGCTTCTTTAACCACAACTTCCGCACGCTCGTCATTGATACTGCCGGCCATCTGCAAATGACTTTTCCGATCGGTGGCGACTTGTCAGAGGCGCTCACGACGGAGATACTCAAGGCCGCAGCGGTCACCAACCAGCCGCCATGAAATCGGGAAAACTCTGCGCCGTGGCCCTGGCCGTGGGCTCCCTGGGAGGCCTCGTCCTGGCGTTGATTTCCTGTTCAACGGTTCCCGTCAGTTTAACCGCGGCCCCTGACATCCCCGGCGCCGCGTTCGTTGGGGACAAAACCTGCGCCGAGTGCCACACGAATATCGCGCGGATCTTCCCGGGCAGTGCCCATGCGCGCATCCGCCTGGATGACCCCCGCGCCGCCGGCCAGACCGGCTGCGAGGCCTGCCACGGCCCCGGCAGCTTGCACGTCGCCGGTGGCGGCGGCCAGGGGAAGTTTATTGTCAACCCAGGAAAAAATCCGGCGGCTTGTTTCGAATGCCACCGTTCGGTCGAGGCTGAGTTTCGATTGCCCCAGCACCACCCGGTCTTCGAGCAACACATGAACTGCGCCCAATGCCACGACCCTCACGGCGGTGACATTTTCAAGCCGGCGGGCGGGCTGGCCATGGCGCGCATGAATCAGACCTGCGCTCAGTGTCACCGGGAACAGGCCCGTCCATTTGTCTTCGAACACCAGGCCTTGCGCGAAGGTTGCACCGTTTGCCATACGCCGCACGGCTCCATCAACGCGAAGCTTCTGGTTCAGCGCGACGTGAACCTTTGTCTGCGCTGCCACGCGCAGGTTCAGGGCCCGGGCGTCGATCTCAGGCATGTCTATATCGGCAACATCGACCATACGAGTTACATCCGATTGGGGACCTGCTGGTCGTCGGGTTGCCATACGGCGGTGCATGGTTCCAACGTGGATCTACGGCTGCGGTATTGAGGGGAACGTGACGCGTGAAACGTGAAAACGTGATGCCTGAAATTAGCCTAACGGAACGCGGGACACGGTTCGCGCGCGGAGGGGGCGACGATGCCTCGCGGGTCCGTGGCGCGCTGAGGACGGCACGCCCGGCCTTGATGCTCCGGCTTGTATTGTTCGGTCCGCTCCGTAACTCTTTCGTCTGGCTCTGGATAGTTCCGCTGCCGTTCGGGCTTTATGCTCCCGCAGCGGCCGCCGGCGCGGTGGACACGAACAGCCTGCCGCCCGCGGCTGAGGGCCGCATGGATTTCGTCCGGGACATCAAGCCGCTCCTCGACAATCGTTGCCTGAAATGCCATTCGGAGGAAAAACCGAAAAGCCATTTCCGGCTCACCAGCCGGGAAAACGCGCTCAAAGGCGGAGACCACGGGATCGATATCATCCCGGGGGACAGCGCCCGAAGCCCACTAATTCATTATGTCGCTCGCCTGGACCCGGACATTCAAATGCCACCGGAAGACCGCGGGACGCCGCTGACGCCGGCGGAGGTGGGCCAGTTGCGCGCCTGGATCGACCAGGGGGTCGCGTGGGAGCAGACGACGAATCAACCCAACTTCGCGCTGGAAATCTCCCCCACCTTCAGTTGGACGACTGTGACAGGAGACAAACAAAAGTTCAGGGAGCTGTACTGGCAGCGCGACCAATGGCTTTGGGGGCTCGAAAACTTCGAGTACGTCGAGAAACCGGGCCCGGACTGGAAGGTCACCGTTGCCGGCCACGTGAGGTTGGATGACTACAAGCTAACGCTGAGCGCCGAGAAGAATGACCTGGGATTCACACGGTTCGGGTGGGAACAGTACCGGAAGTATTTCGATGACAGCGGGGGCTATAATCCGGCGCTGGCGCCCTTCTCCTTCGAACTGAATCGCGACTTGCATCTGGACGTGGGACGAGCCTGGGCGGAGGTCGGGCTGACGCTGCCCCGCTGGCCCAAGATCGTGATCGGCTACGAGTATCAATACCGCGATGGCACTGAAGCCACGTTGCAGTGGGGCCCGGTCAGAAACGGCATCCAACCAGGCAGTCTGACGAACAGTATTTATCCCGGTTTTAAGGATCTTTTCGAACGGGTTCACATACTCAAGTTTGACGCAGATTACGAAATCGCGGGGGTGCTTCTGAGCGACAATTTTCGGGGAGAGTGGTACCGGTTGAGCACGAGCGAAGTCAACGAGAGCGGCTACACGCTGGGCGGTCCGGTGGCCTCGACCGCCGCATTTACTACCGCGAACGAAAAACAGACCTACTTCCAGGGCGCCAACACGTTCCACGCCGAGAAACAGTTCACGGGTTGGTTGTTTGGCGCCGGAGGCTATCTTTACAGCAAGTTGGACGCGAACGGTTCCATGGATGTCGAGAACTCAAATCCCAATTCCCTCAACGCTCCCAGCGACTTCTTCCCAGGTTACATCGGATTTCAGACTCAGCGGCTCGAATTGGGGCGCGAGTCCCATGTCTTCAGTCTCAGCGGGCTGGTCGGTCCCTGGGAGGGGTTGAGTCTCACGTTCGCCACGCAAAACGAGTGGACACGCGAGACAGGGCTTTCAGTTGCAACAAATCTCAGTATTGCGAGCCCTTTTTTTGGGGTTGCCCCGCTTGATGGGCTAGAAAACCTTGCTTCAGACTTAGACCGCCGGACGTTCAGCCAGGAAGCGGGGCTGCGCTTCACGAAGGTCCCCTTCACAACCCTTTATGCTGATGCTCGGCTTGAGCAGGACGATTTCGGCCAGTACCAGGAGCAAGACGGCGGCATAACCCCGACTCCTTTCGTTCAAAACACCGATGCGCGCAGCTATTTGAAGGATTTCCGCGCCGGGTTCAACACCTCTCCGTGGCGGCGCGTATCGCTCAGCGGTCATTTCCGCCGGTACGACAACGAGACGGACTATAACAACCTCTACAAATATGATCCCGTTTTCAAGCAAGGCTTTGAAGGCTATCCGGCGTTCATCCGATCGCGCGACCTGCGGTCCAACGAAGCCGAGGCCAAGTTGGCGCTGCAAATGACCTCCTGGCTCAAAACCAGCCTTACCTATCAATGGCTTGGGAATGATTACCACACCGCCACCCTACCGGTGACGAATGATTTCTTTCACAACCCACCCCTAACGGGCATCTCCCCTGGAGGAGACCTTCTGGCCGGAACCTACAACGCCCACATCGCAACCTTCAATGCGACGCTCACCCCCTGGCACCGGTTGTTTGTCTCCACGACCTTAGCTTTTCAGAATGCACGCACGGTCACCTCGGCCAATGGCAACGCCTCAGTGGCACCTTACGCGGGGAACATCTACAGCGTGCTGGTCGATGGGAACTACACGCTGGATGACAAGACCAGCCTGGTGGCAGCCTACTCGTTTTCACGTGCTGATTTCACCCAGGACAACGGAACGTCAGGCTTGCCCCTGGGTTTGCGTTACGGACAGCATGCGGTCCAAGCCGGCCTCAAGCGCCGGCTCTCCAAAGGCGCCACCCTGGGGCTGGAGTACCGCTATTACCGCTACGATGAGCCGAGCGGCGGCGGGTTTAACGATTTCCAGGCACACGCCGTTTTTGCGACCTTGGCGTGCCGGTGGCCGTGAAGAGGCGCCTGGAAGGGCAAGCGTTCGCGCGAGCTTCGCCCCCCACAGATTTGGGCTCGCAGGGACGCTCGCTTTCCCGGCTGTTTCGCCCTCGCGGGGGTTGCGTTGCAACCCATTTCTCCATAAATTCCTCTGATTTTCCGGGAACCATTGTGGCCGCTCGAAGCTCTCACGATCAAGACCGCCAGCGCGGCGAGCTGGACTTCCAAACCCTGGTGGACCAGCATTACGCCCCGTTGTTCCGGTTTGCGATGAGCTTGACACGGACCGAAGCGGACGCGGGCGACCTGGTGCAGGACACTTTCCTCACCTGGGCGGCCAAAGGGCACCAGTTGCGCGACAGCACAAAAGTCAAAACGTGGCTGTTCACGACGCTGCACCGGCGGTTTCTCGAGACGCAACGCCGCGCGACGCGGTTTCCGCATTTGGAGCTGGAAGAGGCGGAGCCGGAGCTTCCCAGCATCGAGCCGGAGGTGGTGAGCAGCCTGGACGCGCACTCGGTGGTCGAGTTGCTGGCCAGGGTGGACGAGCAGTTTCAGGCTGCAGTCGCGCTGTTTTATCTCGAGGATTACTCCTACAACGAAATCGCCGTCATCCTGGAAGTGCCGCTGGGCACGGTAAAATCCCGCATCGCCCGCGGGCTGGCCCAGCTCAAAACCCTGGTGCTGAAGTGCGAGCCCGGCACCAAAAAAACGGAGGACCAATCATCGTGAGCCCGGAGCAGGCCAGGGAAATTCTCTTGCTTTATCGCCCGGGCACAGCGGATGCCGAGGACCCTGAGATTATCGAGGCGATGGCCGTGGCCCGGCGCGACCCTGATTTGGCGCGGTGGTTCGAGCGGCATCTGGCTTTCCAGTCTGCGATGCGCTCCGGCTTTCGCCAGATTGAAGTGCCGGACCAGTTCAAGCTTGAACTGCTTGCAGGTCGCAAAATCATTCGGCCTGTAGTTTGGCGCCAAAGGCCGGCGTGGCTCGCCGCGGCTGCAGCCGTGGTGCTGGTCCTCGGGTTGGCTGCCCTTTGGCTTAAGCCGGCCGTGCCGGATCGGTTTGCCAATTTCCAGGAAATGATGGTCAGCAAGGCTGAGAATGTTGCCTACGCCATGGATTGGACCACCAACGATATGCGCGCGTTGCGCCAGGCTCTTGCCGGCCGGGGCGCGCCGGCCGACTACGAGGTTCCCAACGGGCTCGCCAGGCTGCAGTTGACCGGCGGCGCCGCTTTGACCTGGCGGGCCAATCCGGTGTCGATGGTGTGCTTCGATCGCGGCGACAAGCAGATGGTTTTCCTCTTTGTCATGAAGCGCGCGGCTCTCAAAGATCCGCCACCGGCAAAGCCGCTCATTGGCAGGATCGACGCACTCACGACTGTCAGTTGGACGACCGGCGACCGGACTTACCTGCTCGCGGGTCCGCAGGAAGCGGATTTCCTGCAGAAATACCTCTGAATTCCTTTACGGCTTGGGATGACCGTAGTCAGACCCCGGGTCATAAATGTCGGGGGAGCTCTCGGTGCTCGTTCGATACATCAGCCAGTCGAAATCCGCACGCTCGGTTCCCCACACTTTAACCGGCAGGTAGCCAACCCCCGGGCGGACCTGCGGTTGTGTCGCGGCGAAACGCCACTTGTGGGTTTCGACGTGGCCGTCGGTGAAGCTTAAATGCACAGCGCCGCTATGGTGGGAAGCCGGCAACCGCAGCCATTGCCAAGCGTCCGGCTTGTTAAGGAAGTATCCGTCGCTGATACTGTTGGGGTGTTCCTCAATAAAAGTGAAGATGTCCGATGGCTTGGGGACCTGGGTGACCTTGAAGAATTGGCGGTAATTAGGGTTATTGACGTTGGCCCCACTCTGGCTGAAAGTCCCGGCATCTCCCACCATCGCATTCATCGAGAAGCTGCGCACGCGCGACGCCCAACCCAACCCCGACTGAATATCGCTCACATAGTTATCCTTCGGACATTTGTAAACCCTCGGCGTCCGTCCCGTATAAGGGCCAATGCCACCCTGGGTGAGGAGCGTCAGATTGGTGTTATCCGTGTTTCTTTCCCAGTCCATGATGGGAGTGCTCCAATTGACGTACCGGTTTTCCTTGCGGAAAAAATTGATTTCATTCTCCCCCAGGTTGTAGGGAAGGCGGTCGTTAAACTCATCCGTATAGACCAAACAGGCCAGTTCGACCTGCCGCACGTTGTTCAAGCAAGTGACCGATTGGGCTTTCCCCCTAGCGCCGGCCAGCGCCGGAAGCAGCAGCGCCGCCAAAATCGCGATGACGGCAATAACGACCAGCAACTCGACCAGCGTGAACGCGTTCCCGTGCCGCCGCCGGTAGTAGTCAGACCCGAAGCCCTGCTCGCGAACAAGCTTCATCTGATATTAAGAATTAACGAACGTCACATTACCCCTACACCAACTCCGCTGCGCTGTCAAAGCGAGCTGGTGGCTTGGGTCAGTCGCCGGGCGCTTGGCGAGGCTGCGCTTTAAGTTCCGCGCAGGAGCTGCCACACCCTCAAAGCCTCCGTGGCGGCCCATGCCTGCGCGTCGCAGCCGCGCGGAGCGTGGGGAGTATCGCCGTCAAGGATCTCGGGCAGTTGGCCGAGGCAGCCTTCGCCGACCAGGCGCGCGGAGGCGCCAAGATACGCGCGTGCGGCCGCCACCGCTCGCGGCGAAAAATCCCACGCGCGAGCCAGGGCTTCACAGAACGGCGGGAACGTCCAGGTCCAGGCTGTGCCATTATGGTAAGCCGGCTTGCGCCGGGTATCCTCGTCCCCTTCATACCGGCCCCAATACGGCGCGCTGGGATTATTCAAGAGCCGGCCATCGCGGCCGTAAATGGGCAACGGAACAGAGACCGGGAGCGGCGCCAGCGAACGCAGCGCACCCGGTGTCACCAGGTAGCGCCGCGCTGCCTCTACACAACGCCGGGCCCGTACTCCGGTAGCCAGGCCGAGGCTTACCACCAGCAAGCCATTGCTACGCAAAGCGTCATCGACCGTCGCTTCGGCGGCGGATTGGCCGGGCCTGGCCAGCAGCACATCCGCAAAATAGCCGCGTTCCTCGCACCAAAAGAACTTCTCGAGAGAGGCAGAGACCCGCTCGGCCAAACCGCCCCAGTAGCTGCGCCGCTCCGGACTTCCGGTTGTTGCCAGTTGCCGGAGCAGCCGCAACCAAAGCGCCTGGATTTCTACCGGGTAACCCTCGCGCGGAGTGCAGGCAGGGTAATTGGTATCCATCCAGGTGAAATGGGCCGGGCTCCAGATCAGTGCAGAGGCCGGGTCCATGCGGATCCCGTTGGGTGTGCCTTTGACGTAGTTGCTGCCGATGCTTTCCAATACCGGACCGATGGCGCTTAACGAGCCGGTCGCCGCGATGAGTTCTTCATGCACCAGTCCAAACCACAAGGGCGCATCCGACGTATCGCGATTGGAAGCATCCTCTCCCATGATGGTGTTGGGCAGCGTGCCGTTCTTCTCAAAGCGTCCGAAGGTAAGGAGCAACTCCTTGACCTCGTCAAACATTCCGGCCGCAAGGAGGCCGCGGGCGCAAATGAAAGTGTCGCGGCCCCAATCGAGAAACCATGGATAACCCGCGATGATGGTTTTGCCATTGCCGCGCCGGACGACGAAGGCCCGGACCGCCCGAATCAGGGCCGCCGAGAAAGCGTCTTCTTTCACACGAGTCCTGGCCACCGGCACAGGAACCGGAACCGCGGCGCGTTCCAGCTCCGACCGCCCAGGGTCCGGCGGCTCCGCCGTCGCCACGAGCGTTACATCGGCGCCTTTGGGCAAGGGCAGCTCGAACCAGCCAGGACTGAACGAGTCCCCGGCGCCGGTTTGGCCGCGGCTTTGTTCGACCGGATGCGGCAAATTCTCGCTCCATTCAGCTTCGGGATGGTAATACCCAGCGTCGGCGCACACGCGCAACTGGCGCTCCGGGGCGGGAGTGAACTCGAAGCCGCAAAACCGGTCGCCGCCCCCAGCCAGATGAATCGCGCTTTGGCTGATATTGACATCTGCGGCTCGTCCACGCGGCGTGGGGAGCGGGCGAGTGTGCGTCGAGAAGTGGTATTCGGCGCCGCTGTTTCGCTTGGTCTCCCAATGGAAGTTTCGGTCCTCGATATCCAGGCGCACCGTGAGCCGCACATCGGCCTGCGGGGGAAGCTGTTTGCCGCTGGCTTGCTCGGCAGAAGGCCGGCTGAAACGGAAAACGGTCGTGTTGCGACCCTCAAGCATCCTGGCGGCCACCCGGATTTCCACTGTTCGCCCATCGCCGGCGCTGGCGATAAAATCCCATGCGGCGGGCGGGCCGGGCTCGAAGGAGGCGAGATTCCGGAAGTCGAGCGGAGAGATGAATCCGTCAGCGTTAACCCAAACGCGAATGCGCTTGGCGAAGACGTGGCGGTCAACGGGCAGCTCTGGATGCAGATTGGCCGCCAACACGCAATCGTATTTCGAAAGGACTCGACTCAGATCGACGCAGAGCCGGGCCATGCCCCCGCGGCCATTCGTGAGCAGCACCAGGTTGTGGGCGAGAGGATGGTGAAAAGCGTCGTAAGGCATCTCCGGCTCGGGCGCAAGAAAGCGTATGCCGCCCTGGATGTGCTGGTCCTGTTCGGAGTACCGCTCAAGTGTGAGCGTGGCATCGCCAGCGGATGTGCGTGGAGCAAAGCAGCAGATGTGGCCGTTTCCCACGGCGACGGACTCGACCCTCGTTACCTCTGGCGCGTTCGTGGCGTTAAGCTCCAACTCGGCACGAAAGGGAACCGAATCCTCAACCAGCAGCCAATGTCCGGGTGGAACGAGAGTAATGCGGCGCTCATCCGGCAGATTCCAGTGCACGACGCAGGGGAAAATGTCCTCACTCGAGACCCGCGCCAGCGCCTCGCGAAGGTCCGGGTGAGAGGCAAGAGGGTCCGAAGCAGGCGAGGGGCCGGGCGTTGCCGGCGTCAACAACGTTCCGGTGTCCTGCGGCTTTTCTTTCGCGTCGGTGTTCGAAGCCTGCGCGTTGCCGAACGCCCGGTCCGCGGCGAGCTTTGTGATGGCAGCCAAAAACCGTGATGGGGAACGCTCGACGTCGGCCGCCAACTCGCGCCAATCGAAACGGCCAATCTGTTCGACCGGAAGGATGCGGCTCAACGCTGTCAAGGCCCAGGCCGCCTGTGCCCTGGCTCGACGGTACGCCTCTCCGTGCAGCCCGCGGGGAGCTGGTTTCGGGGCCAGGCAATAGGCGGCTCCTGAGGCCAGCGTGATGGTCAGCTTGCCGTCCGCCATCAGCCGGATTTCCGGCGAGGGTTGGCCGAGCAGATCGAGCCATTCCACCAAATCCCCGAGGCGCGGGCTCTGAGCTCTGTCTTCGACTTTTTGATTTCTCCCTTCAAGCCCACGTTCTGTCGGTCCGAGGCTTCGGACGAAGTCACCGTCGAGCTCCAAGGTGTTCGGACGCTCGACATCCGTATTGACGAGCACGAGCACGACATCCTGGCCTCCGTCAGATTCCCGCCAAAGCGCACAAATCGGGGCACTGGGGGGACTGAGCCGGTGGACCGTCGCGCCGTCAAAAAAACAAGGATGGTCCGAGAGCAGTTGATTCAGTTTCGCCAGTTCCGGGAGCAGGTTTTCCACGGCGCCCCAATTCATCCCGGAGTTGCCGTGGACGTCGATTTTTTCGGTGGCCAGCCACTCGACCCCACAAGTGAAGCCGAAGCCGCCGCTGACGCTGGCAAGGGCGCAAAGCCGGTCGCGCAGCAATGACCAGGCGCGTCCGCGGGCGGCGAGACGTTTGTTGTCATGGGTTTCGCTGTAGTGGACCAGCAGGCCGACGCGCTGGCTTTGGTTAAAGCTGTGGACAAGGTAATTGGCGACGTCGGCGCCGGAATAGTTCTGGAACAGTTCGGAATAGGCCCATTGCAGGCCGCCCCCAGTGAGCAAGGCTTCGGTGGTCTCCCATGCGCCGCCGAGGCCCTCCAGCAGAAAGATGGTTTCCGGATACTCCTGCTGCACGCGCGCGACGATATACTGCCACGCTGCCACCGGGACTTTGTAGCCGGCATCACAGCGGAACCCATCCGCCCCGCGCCGGCACCATGTCAAAAAGGTTCCCGCCAGCTCATCCCACAAGGCGACGTATTGATGTTTAAGTTCAACCAGGTCTTCCCAGGTCACCCCCCACGCGCCTGGGCTTGCGAAAGTGCCGTCGGCGTTGCGGAGGAACCATTCCGGATGCTGTTCCTGCAGCACCGAACCCCAACCGGTGTGATTGATAACCAGGTCAAGAAAAACCCGGCCGCCTAGCTCATGTGACCGGTAAGTCAGCTCGCGGAACTGGTCGATGCCGGTGGTGCGGCGGTCAAAATCAATCAGCGCCGGATCAACCCCCCGAAGGTCCAGAGCGGCATAAGGGCTTCCGTAGCGTCCGAAACGCGCGTAGGTGGTCGGTGTCGGATTTATTGGCAAGAGATGCAAGATCCGACAACCCAGTGTCCCAAAAATGTGCGGTAACTGCGCGGTCAGGTCCCGCAGCCTACCTGACGGTGGAATGACCGTGTGACCGGCTTGCTCCAGCGGCGCGAGCGTCCGTTCGAGTGCTTGGTCCTGCGTGACCTTGGCCGTCCGCGGTGGGCCGAACATGCGGGTAAAGGCACAGTAGAGGATATTCCCGGTGCGGTATCGGTCCGGGTGTACGGAGATGCCCACATCGGGTCCCTCCGGCCAATGCTGCCAGCCGCCGGGGTCCAGCAGGTAGGCCTTGGCCTTGAAATAGCCGACTTCGGCCAGCGGCAGTTCAAGGGACCACCCTCCAGCCTCTTCCGCCATCGGCACATCGCGCCAGGACGCGCCGGCCAGGGGCAGGCCTTGGGTTTGGGCCTGGATGATTTCACGACGCAAATGCTCAGCGCGTCCCAGGTTGGTGCGCAGCAACGCTCGCCACCCCTTTGATGGCCGCTGACCACCGGCGTCTTGCAGCACAAAACGAACGCTGTCGCCGACAAACTTTTGCAAGCGTGCGCCCGGCGCGGGTGTCATGATTGGAACCAACGGTGGCATGGTTTTGGCCCGGAGAACTTCCCGATGCCGTTTACCATTAATGACTTTGCCAAGGAAAGCAACAGCCACCGTGTGAATTTTGGGCACAAGTGTCCGGGAGTGTGTCAAGATAGGCTGCCCCCGACCCGGCTTACTTGGGACAAACCACCCTGTTTTTGAGCCTGCTCGCGTAAAACGGGCACGTCCTTTACGACTCGCGTCGACGCAAATTCTAAGTGGCCAGAAGCTTGCTATTACTGAGCCGTCCCGGCCGCCGAAACACGCTGGCGCAGCGGTGGTGGGTCTTAGCCGGGCACCAGAAATTTGCATGACGAGCACATTAAGTCCAAACGAAGAGGCCCAGCTGTCTCAGACGATTGAGATGTTCGAAGTGATCACTCAGTCGCAGCCGCAGGATTACCAATCGCTGGAAATCCTGAAGGAGGCCTACAGCAAATTGGGCCGGGAACAAGAGGCCATCGGGACCTCCAAACGCATCGCCCAGGCGTATGTGCTCATGGGCCAGCTTTCCTCCGCTATTCTCGAATACGAAACCATCCTTCAACGCCATCCGGATGACCCGGACGTGCAGGCGGCGTTGAAAGAAATCGAGAGTAAAGCCAACCATTTCCCGGTCGAATCCCCTTTGGACACCTCGGCAAAGCGCTCCGGCGACACCATCCAAATGACCAGGCCCGCCAGCAAACTCCCCGCCCTGGAGGTGGAGGACGGGCGGAGGGCCATGCATAAGCTTTTTGTCGATGCCAAGGTCATCACCGCCGGCGATTTCGACCTGTGCTGGCCGAAGCCGGACCTCTCGGTGCCGCCGCTCGCGGTCGTCGAACCATTTGTCCAGGTTCTGAGCGACCGTGGCATTCTTCCGGTTGAGAAGTCGTTGAAAATGTTGTCCGATAAATCGCGGTGCGCCTATCTCCCGCTGCACCTTTACGATGTGGATATGGAATTGATCCGCAGCTTTTCGGCGGTGCCCTGCCAGCGGTGGTGTGTGCTGCCCTTCGACCGGATGAGCAAGTCCATTCTGGTCGCGACGGTCAACCCTTTCAACCAACAGGCCGGCAAGGAACTGTCGGAGGCGATGGGGCAGCGCTTGCTCTGGTATCTTGTGCCGCCCGTCGAATTAACCAAGATGATCCGCAAGGCCTTCCGATAAATCTTGCCCATGCCTCCCGTAAAAACATTTGGCGAACGGATTGCCGACGCGCTGGTCGAGGACGGCCTGCTGACCGCGACTCAGGTTGGAGAGTTGCTCGAGCAGCAAAAGAAAGAGGGCACTCGCCTGCTCAAGTTGCTGATGGAAAAGGCTTACGTCAGCGAGCAGGACATGGCCATTTCCATGGGCCGAGTGCTCAACGTGCCGCCCATCAACCTGACGCGCCTCAGCATCCCGGGGGAGATCGCCGATTTACTTCCGCGCGAACTAGCCCATAATTACAAGGTCATCCCGATTTCCCGCCTGGAGAACAAGCTGTTCCTGGCGATGGCGGACCCCCTGAACGTGCTGGCCATCGATGATGTCCGGCGCATCACCAAGCTGGAAGTCGCCCCGTTGATCGCTTCCGAGAAGGCCATCGTTGATAAACTCAACATCATCGATTCCGGCAAGAGCGGCAGCATGGAAGACATCATCAAGGATGCCGCCCAGCAAGCCGAAAACGCGGAACAGGACGAGAATATCGAGGTTTCCCGCGATGCGCTGGAGGAGGTCAACCTCGACCAGCTCGCCGCTTCCAGTGAGGAGGCACCCGTCATCAAGCTGGCCAATCTGATCCTCGTTCAGGCGGTCAAGGATCGAGCGAGCGACGTGCATATCGAACCCTTCGAGAAGACCATGCGGTTGCGCTACCGCATTGACGGCGTGCTGATGGACGCGACTCCGCCACCCAAGCAAATGCAATTGGCGTTGGCCTCGCGGTTCAAAATCATGAGCAGTCTGGATATCGCTGAACGCCGCCTGCCCCAGGACGGCCGTATCCGGATCCGCGTCACCGGCCGTGATTACGACCTGCGCGTCTCGATCATGCCGACCGTTCACGGCGAGAAACTCGTGCTGCGCTTGCTCGATAAAACGAACCTTTCGGCCAGCATCGACAAACTCGGCCTGGACCCCGAAACTTTCCAGCAGTTCAAAGCCGCCGTCGATGCGCCACACGGCCTGATCCTCGTCACCGGCCCGACCGGCTCCGGCAAGACCACCACGCTCTATTCCGCGCTCAACGAACTGAACAGCCCGGTTTATAACATCATCACCGTGGAGGACCCGGTCGAGTTCCAGGTTCCCGGCATCAACCAGGTGCCCGTTAAGAAGGACATCGGCCTGACTTTCGCCAACGCGCTCCGCTCCATCCTGCGCCAGGACCCGGACATCATCATGATCGGTGAAATCCGCGATACGGAAACCGCTGAAATCGCCGTCGAAGCCGCTCTCACCGGCCACCAGGTGCTCAGCACCATGCACTGCAATGACGCTCCCGGCGCTATCGCCCGCCTGGATGACATGGGCATCGCTCCCTTCCTCATCTCCTCCTCCGTCATCCTGGCCTGCGCCCAGCGCCTCATGCGCCGCATCTGCCCCCATTGCAAGGAACCGGTCACCTATCCCCAGAAAATGTACCAGGACCTCTTTATCGACCCGAGCATTTTTGACGGCGTTACGCTGTACCGTGGACGTGGTTGCGAGCGCTGCAAAAATTCCGGTTACGCGGGTCGGCTGGCGATCATCGAAGCCATGTCGGTCACCGACGAAATCCGCAAGCTGATCATTGCCCGCGCCAACTCGCGCGAAATGGGCAAAGTCTCCATCGGGCAGGGCATGCGCACGCTGCGCATGGTCGCACTTGACCGCGTGCGCGAAGGCGTTTCGACTCTCGAACAGGTCCTGGTGCTGACTTCGACGCATTAGCTCGGAGCGCCGCGGGCCTGTGCGTCGCTAATTCACGGGTCGTGGTGCGTGATTCACGCATCACGTTTCACGCCCCACGTTTCCCCTTGCAAGTCGCCTCGCCTCCTCCACCTTTTTCCCATGCTCGAACTTGAAGATGCCCTGGCGCGCATTCTCTCGACGATGCCGACGCCGGCTGCCGAAACTGCGGCTCTGGGCGAAGCCGACGGCCGGGTGTTGAGCGAGACAATCCACTCGCCCTTGGCCCTGCCCTCGTTCGATAACTCTTCGATGGATGGTTATGCAGTTCGCGCCGCCGACGTCCTTTCAGCTAAAGCGGACGCGCCCGTCCACCTGCGCCTCGCGGGCAGACTCCCGGCGGGCCAGACGTTCACCGGTGCACTCGAATCGGGCTCTTGCATTCGCGTGTTCACCGGCTCCCCTTTGCCGCGGAGCGCCGATGCCGTCGTCATGCAAGAGGACACACGGGTCGAGCCTGGCCGGCTTGACGAAGTGCTGGTCCTCGACGCCGTCCGGCCAGGGGAAAATGTTCGGCTCCTCGGGGAAGATATCAAAGCCGAGGCGACGCTTGCTGTTGCAGGCGATGTGTTGACCCCTGGAGCTGTCAGTCTGCTCGCGGCGGCCGGTTTAGCCCGTGTTCGGGTGGGACGCGTGCCCGTCGTGGGTTTGCTGGCAACCGGCTCGGAATTGAGAGAACTCGGCCAGGGGTTGGGGCCCGGCCAGATTTACGAAAGCAACCGTGTCGGAATCTCAGCGCTGGTTAGCCGCGCCGGAGCGCGGCCGATTCTCTTTCCACTGGTGGCCGACGAGCTGGCCGACACTCGCCGCGCTCTCGAGGAGGCGTTCCGCGAATGCGACATCGTGGTGACTTCCGGCGGCGTCTCGGTCGGGGAAATGGACTTCGTCAAACGCGCCTTCGAAGAATCGGGCGGCGAACTTCAATTCTGGAAAGTGGCAATTAAACCCGGGCGTCCGTTTGTTTTTGGCCGCCGGCAGGAAAAGTTTCTGTTCGGCCTGCCGGGCAACCCGGTGTCGGCGCACGTCACGTTCCTCTTGCTGGTGCGGCCGGCGCTGCTGCGCTGGCAAGGCGCGACGGACGTTTCTTTGCCGTCCCACCCCGGCGTGCTGGCTGAAGCGCTCGTGAATCCGGGAGGGCGCCGGCATTTCATGAGAGTCAAAGTGGACCGGGGTGGGAAAGTCCATTCAGCAGGCGCTCAAGCCTCCCACTTGCTGACTTCGTTGGCCTCGGCCAACGGTATGGTGGATGTTCCCTCGCAAACAACCCTGTCCCAGGGCGCAACCGTGCCCGTCCTCTCGTGGTGATCGGCAGCGAAACCTCGGAACTCAACGCTTCGCGTCAACCGACAAACTCGCCACACAAGACCGCGTTGATGTCTGTAGGAGACGACGTAAGGAGTCTCTGATCAATAGGTTCTAAGGGTGAGGGGGTGCGCGCCATCCACAGGTTCACCAGAGACTCCTCACGTCGTCTGCTACAATGACCTATGGAGAACTTTGTCAGTCGTTGTGTTCCCCACTCCGCACTTGGGCCTTTAGGTTTGCTCTCGGGCCTGCGTGATGGTTAACCTGCGCACGTGTCTGTTGCAGTGATCTCAAAGAGTTCTCCCAGCCACAGAATCCTCGGGGCAGCGGCCCTTGTGCCGGCGCTTCTGTTTGCTTTCACCACTCCCACTTCTGGCGCAGCCCCAACTGTAACCAACGATTGGGAGACACCAACAGGGAGTCTGAACGACTCCTCCCCGGCGGTCGGAAACGATGGCGCACTCTATTTCGGCACGCGGTCCGGAATCCTGTGGGCCCTCAACGCCGACGGGTCGCGCAGATGGACTTTCCGCGCCGAACGCGAGATAAAATCCTCGCCGGCTCTCGGCTCAGACGGCACGGCTTATTTCGGAAGCCGGGATCACAAATTCTATGCAGTGCGGCCCAACGGCAAAAAGAAATGGGATTTCAAGACGGGCGGCTGGGTTGACTCCTCGCCCGCCTTGGGCGCCGATGGCACCGCCTATTTCGGCTCCTGGGACAAAACCTTCTACGCCTTGCGGCCCGACGGCTCCAAGGCCTGGCAGTTCCCAACCGCCGGTCCCATCGTCTCCTCTCCAGCGGTCAGCGCCGACGGGAGAATCTTTTTCGGCTCGCACGATGGCAAATTCTTCGCGCTGACGCCCGGAGGGACGAAGGCCTGGGAGTTCGCCACCGGCGCTCCTATCATTTCCTCCCCAGCGGTGGACAGCGACGGCACTCTTTATATCACGTCCGTGAACGGCTGGTTCTACGCTTTGAACCCGGACGGCACCCTGAAGTGGCGGCTGAAAACCGGTGGCACCACCGAGTCGTCTCCGGTGATTGGCCAGGACGGCACGCTTTATGTCGGGGTTAATCAAAACGTCTGGCTGGTCTCTCCTGCGGGCCAGAAGAAAGGCGAGCAACTCGGCGACATCATGTTCGAAGCCACGCCAGCCGCGCTCGCCGATGGTTCGCTCTGTTTTGTTTCAGGCTACGGCTGGATCATTACGTTTATTTCGCCCGGCGATTGGAAATGGGCGCTGTACGCATTTGGCAGCCACTCCGCCTCACCCGCAGTGGCAACCAGCGGAACTGTTTACCTCGGAGCTTATTTGCCCCCGCACCAACCAGGAATGCTCGCCCTGCACGCAAGTGTGCCTCTCGCTAAATCTCCCTGGCCCAAATCCCGCGGCAACCCCCAAAACACGGGCCGGCAGAACCCTTCCATCCAGTAGCTTCCGAGTTCCTTGCGGAGTTCAACCGGGCTTTCGTCATCGTTTCGGCTCGCCCTGCACCACGAGCCAGTCCTGCCACCCGCCTTTAACCTGCAAGCGTAACTTCTCCTGACCAAGCATTCGGAGATGCTTTTCCGATAGCCATTGCGCAACCGAACACCCGAAGGCCAACTCAAGCGCTTGCTTGTTTACCACAACCGTCGTGACGCGCCCGCCCAGGACTTCCGCTTGATTTGCAGGCGTAACCTCGAGAACTTTCCGCGCCCCGAAGGGCCGCCACAACGAAGTCTCCGGGTCATCTCCCCCCGCGATCAATCCAACCTCCAGGCACGCGGAGGGAATGTATAGGCGCAAGGGAGCCAGGTTATCATCGCGGGTGCGATATACGTCGTAAATGGTCGTCGCTCGCTCCAGCAACGCTTGATTTGGAAACCGCTGTCTCAGGTGATGGCAAACGCTTTGTGCCGGCCACAGAGGTCGTGCCGGCGAAAGAATCAGCGCCGGCAACACCGACAGCGCGGCCACCAAAGCCACCAATCTCCACCAGGGACGCCGAACCAAAGTCTCGGTGCCCGGCAACAGCAGAAACGTGGCAAACAACAGCGGATAGTAAGGCGCCAGCAAGCGTGGTCCCGCCTCACTTCCCATTTTAGCCATGTAGGCCAGCAGGGCGACCCACGCTCCCAGGCAGACAAAGATGCCGGTCCTTTGCTTCGCGTTCGGCCCACCGCGCGCCTGCGCCGGCTTTCGGCCTTGCCACGCCGCCAGGCCGGTGATCACGAGCAGCCCAGACAATCCCAGCCCGATGCCCGCCCCTTCCTCTTGGGGCAGCTCATTCGTTCCGTCCAGCCTGAAACGAGGAAAGTGGCGGACCAGTCGTTCGAAAAAAGCAGTCTGCTTCTCTTTTTCAACGAATCGGTTCCATTGTTTGATAAACGGCATTACTGGGGGCATCCCGTTGCCCACAAGGAGCTGGAGACTATTGCCGATCACTCCATACACCGGGCTCTCCAGCTGCACCTGCACCTGATTGTGTGGGTCTCCTCCCCAGGATCCTGTGAAACGTGCATTCTCCAGTGCGGTCGGCAGGAACGACGCGGCCACCGCCAGCGCTACCACGGCAATGCTCGTGGCCATCTGTTTCCGGATCAGGTTTAACGAGGGCCAGAGCGCCAGCGCGCAAGGCAACAGCAGCGGCAGGTTGGTCGCCTTGGCTCCTGTCAAAAGTGCCGCCGCCAATATGCCCAGCCAAAGATCCTGGATTTGCCCGGATTCCCTGGCCTTGAGGCCGTAGTGAATAGCGGCCAGACCATACACAGTAGAAAACAGGTCATTGCCAATCCCACCGGCCTGAAGCGCAAAACAATATCCCGTGGGCAGCAACCACATCCAATACCAGGCGACTCTCTTCTTAACGCCAAGCCGAGCTAATACTGCGAAGAGTAGCCCCGGCAACAGCAAGTAGCAGAGGGTATTGATGAGGAACAACCACCGATCGGTTCGCGCCAAAGCCAGCACCGGGGCGGTCAGCCAATCGAACGCCGTGGCGCTGACATTCAGGCGCGGATTCGAGGTAGCAATCCAATGCCAGCGATGCTCCGCCAGCCAGTGCAGAACACGCGGCAAACGATAACTCAGCGCATCGAAGTTAGTCGGCGCATAAAGCAGCCCGCTCACAAAAGTGAGCGAGGCGTACAGAAAATACAGTGCAGGCAAACTTTGCCGCGCGCGCCAACGCAATTTGCTCAGAGCGAGCCACCCGCGAGCGGGCGCTCTGAAGCGCGAGCGCAGAAACAGCAGGCCCAGACCGCCGGCAAAAAGAACGACAAGGTAGCCCGCGGGTGTCAGCGCGCCAAACAGGGAGAGAACCCAGCCGGCTGCGCTCAGATATGTGCATACCAGAATCCACCCACTCAAGAAGGAAAAACGATCACGCGATGTCACAGGCGCAGCACTTCAGAGGAGTTGTTCAGGAACGCCTTCTGACGTCAAACACGTCGGAAAGCCTGACTTCGGTCCGCCAAATTGCGTCGAGAATACTCAGCCGTCGGATAGCGTCAAGCGCTCGGAAACCTGTTGACGACGGAAAGACCAGATCAAACCTTAAGTTTGACCGCCTCATTTTCATGGACCCAAGGTCACGGCGTAATGAGGCAGAAACGAGGCAGAAGCGGTGCAATTTGGGGTTACTCCTCCGCTGCCATCGCCTCCTCCACCGGCGGCGGGGCCTGGCATACCTTGCGAATTTCCCCTCGCACCAGGGCCGTCAAGCGATAGAGATTCTCCGTCGAGACATATTCCACCGTGCGTTTGACCAGTTCGGCTTCCAAGCGGTCCAGTTCCGCTTTGAGCCGGGTTAACTCCTGCTCGCGGGTGGCGAGGATTTTCTCCTGCAGCGCCTCCAACTCGATGGCCCGCAGCGTGCGGATCTGTTCGTGCTCCTGGCGATTCCAGTCGACGAGGGTGCGCTGGGCGACCTGGAGGTGCTCGGCGATGCGGGCCAGGCTCCAGCCTTTGGCCCGAAGTTCGAGGAACTGGTTTTTGGTGTCGGTATCATACATAACGCTGCTCGCTTTCGTTCGTCGTTTATTGCGCGCGTGGGCGCACGGGCGAAGTGTAGCATTGGTTTTGGGCGGTGCCCCAGCGTCCAGGGAGGCGAACTGCATGGACGGGCACGGAGGCACCTTTTTGATGCATGGACGCGCAAATTTTTTCTGAAATCTTTGTTGACAGTGTTCGGGTCAGCGGAGCCTGCGACTGCCGTGAGGGTTTCCATGGAGGGTGGATTCGATATTCATCCGGTTCTCACGAGATGTCGCTGTGGGCTTTTCGAAAAAGGCGCGTGGTTCCATCGTGACAGATGGGAGCAACCTCGCGCAAATCGGCTTGTTCCCATTGGCAAGCGTGGTTACCCTCGTGACCTCATTGCGAGCAGTGATCTCGAAGAATCTCGTTGCCGAAACGCCGTTTGTGGAAGCAAGGTCGAACGCGGACATTGCTCCCTGCCTGTCCGTCATAACCCCGGTTTATAACGAAGGCGCAACGGTAGCGCAGGTGCTCCGAAGGGTACTCCAGCAGCGGCCGGTGCAGGAGTTGATCGTTGTCGATGACTGCTCGGTAGACAACACCTGGAAGGCTTTGCAGGAGCTGGGAACAACGGATCCTCGCCTGCGCCTGGTTCGACATGAAAAAAACCGTGGTAAAGGCGCCGCGCTCCGGACAGGGTTCCAACACGCAACCGCTCCCATCATCATCATCCAGGACGCCGATCTCGAGTACGACCCGGCGGAATACTTCCTGGTACTCAACCCCATTCTGAGTGGCAAGGCCGACGTGGTGTTCGGCTCAAGGTTTGGCGGCGCCACGGCTCACCGTGTTCTGTATTACTGGCATTCAGTCGGCAACAAGTTCCTCACTACCCTCTCGAACATGGCGACGAACCTGAACCTCACCGACATGGAAACCTGCTATAAAACTTTCCGTCGCGAGGTGCTGCAGCAAATCACTATCGAGGAAGACCGGTTCGGGTTCGAGCCGGAGATCACGGCTAAGGTCAGTAAGCTCAACGTGCGCATTTACGAGGTCGCTATCTCGTACTACGGGCGGACCTACGACGAGGGGAAAAAGATTAATTGGAAAGACGGCTTGAGCGCTCTGCGCTGCATTCTGAAGTACAATTTGCTCCGTTGATGAGCGAGCCGCCCAACCTGCAGTCCGATACGGACGACTTCGAGTTCGAAGCGCTGGCCCAGGCCGTCAACTATCGCAAGGCCCTGTTCACGGAATTCGGTCCCTTCTTGAAAGGAGACGTCGTGGAGGTCGGCGCCGGCATCGGCCAGATGACCGACCACCTCGTGCGGCTCCCGGCCGTCCGGCGCGCCATCGCGGTCGAGCCGGACCGCCGCTTTTGTGCCCGCCATCACGCCGATTTCCCCCAGCACGAAATTCTTGAAGGCACCGCCGCCGACTTGCCTGCAGACACCGCTTGCGACGCCATCCTCAGCATCAACGTCCTCGAACACATCCGCGACGACGAAGCTGAGTTGGCGCGATACGCGAGCCTGCTCCGGCAACGCCAGGGCTCCCTCTGCCTTTTTGTCCCTGCGCGCCCCGAGATTTATGCGCCTATCGACAAGGATTTCGGCCACTTCCGGCGCTATAAGCGACCCGAGCTTCGGAAAAAGCTCGTTGCTGCCGGTTTCGAAATTGTTCGCCTGCACTACTTCAACTCCCTCGGTTACTTCGCCTGGTGGCTCAATTTTTGCCTGCTGAAAAAGCGTTCCTTCGAAGGCCAAAAGGTCCGGCTATACGATCGCGCGATCTTCCCGGTTGTTCACGCGCTGGAGGTCAAAGCACTGCGGCCGCCCTTCGGGCAAAGCTTGCTCGCTGTTGGCAGAAGTTTGCCTTACGGCAAGCCCGCGCGAAGAGCAGGGCAATAGACGAAAAGCGAAGCGCGATGGCGCGTTCTTGAGGCGTCGCGACTGTTCACGGTCAATGTAGGAGACGACGTGAGGAGTCTCTGATCTGATGTTTGTCGTTAAAAAGAGAGACTGCTTACGTCATCTTCTACAATGGCCACAAACCTGCAAGACGACCTTGTCGCTAGCCGCGATCAGTTCGGTTCGATCAGGAACAATTCCTTGTCAACGCTGCCGCTGTTCGTCGAGAATGCGCGTGTGAATTTTCGCCAGAAGATCATTTCCTGGGAGCAGTTGCCGCGGTGGCGGGCAGCCCTGCGTGCCGGCGGCCAGCGGCTGGTGGTTACCAACGGCTGCTTTGACCTGCTCCACCCGGGCCACGTCGTCTATTTGGAAACCGCCCGGAACCTGGGTGATGCCCTCCTGGTGGGGCTTAATGGGGATCAATCGGTAGGCCAGTTGAAAGGCGAAGGCCGGCCCGTGAACAGCGAGCAAGACCGCGCGATGGTTTTGGCCGCCCTCGAGAGCGTCACCGGTGTTTGCATTTTCGCCGAGCGCGCTGCCACCAGGTTTCTCTCCCGGGCCCAGCCCGACGTTTACGCCAAAGGCGGCGATTACACGCTGGACACGCTCAACCAGGAGGAGCGCCGAACCGTTGAACAGGCCGGGGGCAAAATCGAGATTGTCCCCTTCCTCCCGGGCAAATCCACAACTGCGCTGCTGAAAAAGATAGCCGAATTGTAGCGGCTTCCTCCCCGGCCATCTTCACCGAATTACACGTGAGCTTGCCGCCACGGCAACTCCCCGGCCATAATCCGCCTCCGATGGAACTCGAGTACGGCCTTTCACCCGCGACTCTGGCGCACAAGCTTCGCCGCTTCGAACGCCTCCACCGCTTTGCCCAGTGGCTGCGCCACGACCTTTGGGGCGGGCTGGTCGAGGCGCTCATCGAATTGGGCCGCTTCACGTTCAGAGGTTCCGCCCGGTTTGGTCCGCCCACCGGCACTTTCTCCATCTACCAGGCGCTTCGCAATGGTTTCCCAAAAGTCAATGGTCGGCTGCTGCTCGAAGACCAGGGTCACCCCGCGGTCACTGAGGACTCACTGTTCGTGCTCGGCCACTACTGTCAGCATCTCGAGCAGCCTTGGCCCATCTTCTGGAGCGAGCACGCTCCCGCCCGGCTGGCGACGGAGAGCTTGGTTTTGCTGGACAACAAACGCGTTTGCATCGAATCCGTCTATGGCTTTCCGAGGTTGCGCGGCGACCCGGCTTACCGTTTTTTTCACCTGCCGCCTTCCCTCAGGTTGAAAGGAAGCTGGACAAGCGTCGTCTCGCGCTGGGTGCCAACCTCCGGCCATCCCAACTACACCCACTGGCTGCTCGATGCGCTGCCCCGACTTGCTATGCTGCCGGAACTCCCCAGGGATACTCAGATCCTGGTGCCTTCTTCGCTCTTCCCCTCCGAAAGGGAAAGCCTGGCCCTGCTCGGCCTCCTGGACCGATGCCGGTTCACCTCCGAAATTCACCTCGAGGTCGAACGCTATTTCTTCAGCTCACCGACCGCGATGCTCCAGTGTTACAATCCCTTCGGCATAAATTTTCTCCGCTCGGCGTTTCTGCCGAAGAGGGATCCTCATTATTCCGGGCCGAAAAAGTTTTTCGTTGCCCGCACGGGCTCAGTGCGCAATCTCAAAAACATGGACGAGCTCCATGACTTCTTCACGCGTATCGGCTGGGCCCTGGTCCAGCCGGCCGAACTGACCTTTGCGCAGCAGATCAAGCTTTTCTCCGAAGCTGACGCCATCTGCGGCACCGTCGGCAGCGGCCTGACTAACGCCGTTTTTTGCCGGGTCGGATGCCAAATCCTTCTCCTCGCGCAAGACTTCATGCTCGACGGCTGGCTGGACTGCATTTCCCAGGTGGTTGAGGCGGACTATCATTGCCTGATTTGTCCCTCGGGGTATCGCCATGACATTCAGCCTGACTTGCAGCGCGTCAAGGACCTCCTCCGTCGCCTGGGCCATGCGGTTTGATTGAACGCCCTGCGCCGACTCCCACGCCGCGGCTTGCTGTCCCTAGCAAAAATCGGAAGAGAGTCGTTCCGAGGCTGCGCGCTCCGTACAACGGCCAGTACCAATAATTGAGCAGGCAGCCGGCGACCAACGGCCCCAGCACCAGCGCCCCTAGCCCCAGCGAAGTGAAATGGATAAGCGCCAGCGAAAGGACCAGGCTTAGAACATTCGAACCCACTGAGTGCCACAGGTAAGGTAAGCGGTTTCCCAGCAGAATGGCTGTGCCCCAAAAAGTGAATTGCATTTCCAGGAACGAATTCAGACCCAGCAAGCCAAACCAAATCGCCGGGAGCACCTGTTTACCACTGCCAAACCGCTCCAGCAATGGTGGCCCACAAAGTAACAGGAAGGCGGCCATCGCCAGAAAGGAGAGATTCTGCAGCCACAGCCTCGGTCTTAGCACCCGCTGAATCGCGCCGAAATCATGCTGTGAGTAATACTGACCCACGACCGGCCACTTGACCAGCGTCCACACCCAGGCCATTCCGGTAGCGATACTCAGGAGCTGATTGGATAATCCGTAGCGCGCATTCGCCACCAGACCTAACACCTGCAAGCAGATCGCCGTGTTGGCGTTCACGGTGAGGTATCCGCCGAAGCACTGCACGCCCACACGCCAGGCGTTCGGCCATAGAATGCTCAGGTTCTTCTTAACCTCCACCCGTTCCGGCGTCGGGTGGCCCGCAAGCAAAGCGAGACAACGCCGTCTCGCCAATTGCCTTTGAACCAAGGCGCCGACCAGAGTGCCGATCGGCAGACTGAGCAAGCCCCAGCCGCAAACCAGCAGCACCGCCGCCAGCACTAGGCGAATCGTCGTGGCCAGCACCGCGATCCGGGCCGCCGTGACCACTTCGTTCATGCTGCGTAAGTAGATTTCCCACCAGTTCGAATAAATGTCCCAGAGTGCTCCGACGAGCGTCGCCCCCCACGCCAACCTTGTTAGCGCCGGCGATGCCGTCTCATGAATCCGTAGTTCAACGACGTACGTACCCCAAATGGCCAGGATCAGCAGCAAGGCCAAAGTCAGAAACCGATACAGCGTTCGGGTGGTATAAAGCAGCTCCCAGAGCAAATGATAATTCGGCGACGTCGAGCTCCCGGCTTTGGCCACGCCCTGCGCTTGAATCGCCTCCGCCCCGCCCATGGCATAGCTGACAAACCTCGCGAGCGTCGGCGCAAAACCGAAATCAACCATTGTCGTGATGGCCCCCAGGCTCAGAAGAACATAATACATCCCCAGCTCCGCCGTCGGTAACTTCCTGAGCACCAACGGCAGAAGGATCAACCCCAGCGCCAGCCGCAGTCCATTCAAACACCAAGACCAGAAAACAGCGGAACCCGAAATCCGCTTAAGCGCGACGCCTGGTTGGTTCAGTCGCAATGATGCTGGCCAGTGAACGTTCATCTAAAGTGATGCAGGTTGGCGAAAAAGCGAACCGCGGGTCAAGTGACAAGACCTATGTCGAGCTCGGCCTACGGCTCAGCTCATGCCCGTGCCGCCGAGGTCACATTCTTAAGTCCCTCTGCTTCGGGCAGCGCCGCCTGAAGCAAGACGGGTCGGGGTACCTTGATCGTTTCCCACAATGCGAGCCCCTTTAGCCGCAGCCGGTAGCGAGGCTGTACGGACCGCAGAAACTTGATGAGCATCTCGGCGTGAGCCGGGTGATGGTAGGTTGTCACCGCGATCTGAGGTGAAAACTCGCGAATCAGTCGTTCGGCCCCTTGGATGACATCCACATCAGCTCCCTCAGCATCGACTTTGATCAGATCTTGTGCGCCTAGCTTGATACGTCGCTCGGCGCAATAATCATCCAGAGCAACCTGGTGAACCTGCAAGGTTCCCGGGCCCGCCTCAGTTACGATGCGGTTGGACTCAGGCACTCCGGAATTCGTACAGAACACCTGCAGCGAATTTCGGCCCACGGCGCAAATCTCGACATTGATCCGCTCTGCCACGCCGTTAGCTTCCGCGGCGCGAGACAAAAACGACGCTGTGCGTGGCGCGGGTTCAAAGCAAATCACACGCGCGGCTTGGCCGTGGGCGGTGATCCGCAGCGCAAACAGACCCTCGCAGGCTCCCACGTCGAGAACCAGGCTGGAAGGCGACAGATAAACCGGTGGCGTGTTATAATAGTGCGGGTTAGTGGGGTCGATTTCCTGCAAGATGCCTCCCGCCGTGCCGCCGGAGACCTCCCCCAGCCAATAGAAGATCAGCCCGTTTCGCCTCAGTTTGATTTCCCGGACATTCTCAGGGAGCACTCGTATTTCGAGCTCCTTGTGGATAAAACGCCGCATCTGCCACTCCGTTAATCGATTGGGTTGCAGTACGAAACTCAGATATTTACAAGCATCTCTGGCCGAATAAACTCCAGGATAAACTCGGAATGAGCGCCACGTGCGGTAGCACCTGATAGCGAGCGCGAGGGGATTCTTCTTTTTCATTTACCTGTGCTGCTCAAGTCTCTCCAGGGTGGGAGCTTAGTCTCCACCACTAGAGGCAAGCCAGGAAGCTGGAAAAGGTTCTCATAGCCGCGGGATAATGAGGCTCTCTCTTGCTGGTGTCAAACCCTGCCGCAACGCCGTGTGGATCTGCGGGGTGTGAGACACAATTCTTCGTCCAGAATGGATTCTCTTGGGATTGCGGAATTTTGTATCTCGTCGGCTCGAGCGCGCTCCGCGTCGATTCATCTCGGCGCGATGCATGCCACTGTTCGGTTCAGAAGAAGTTTATCCTGCACCCAAACCAGCGGCCTTCGTCACCGAAGCCTTTACTCAAGCCGTTGGTTCAAGCATCATTAAACTGCTGCCGGTAAACCTCGCAGCGCTGGACACTGTTAATCGTTATTCACATGAACGTTGGCCGGCCAACCTTGATTACATTACGGCGAGAAGAGGAAAAATGTCTCCGCTAAGGTTGGCGTTTATCGTGGCTGATGAGCGTGAAGCGTTCTTCCAATATGAGTTGGCGGACCCTTATTTTGGGTCCGCGCCGTCCGCGTTGCTGGCCGGCCTGGAGCAGTGTTCCGACATTGAAGTGCACATCGTCACCTGCGTCCGGCGCAAGGTCCGGGCGCCGGAACGCTTAGCGAATAACATTTTCTACCACGCCTTGCAGGTACCCCAATGGGGCTTTCTCCGCACGGGCTACTTGCCTGCCATTCTCAAAATTCGCAGGAAGCTCCGGGACCTTCGTCCCGACATCGCTCACGGTCAGGGAACCGAACGATACTACGCCCTTGCAGCGGCCCTTTCCGGCTTCCCCAACATCATCACCATCCATGGCAACATGCGCCAGGTCGCCAGGGCGCTGGGAGCCAATCCGTTCTCCTTCCATTGGATCACGGCCCGAATGGAGTCCCTGGCCATCCGCCGGACCGGAGGTGTGGTCTGCCTGAGCCGCTACACCCAGGCTCAAGTCCAGGCGCTCGCTCACAAGACTTGGCTCGTGCCTAACGCTGTCGATGAGGCCTTTTTCGATGTCCGGCGCACGGTCGCCACACCGCCGACGCTTGTGTGCGTCGCCAATGTTTATCCTTACAAGAACCAGAACCTGCTGATTCGGACCCTCGACCCGATAGCCGCGGAAACAGGGGTTCGCTTGGTGTTTTTGGGGGGAGTCATCGCAGGAGACCCCTACGGCCTCGAATTTCTGGCCCTGGTGCGGGAGCGGCCCTGGTGCTGCTTTGAAGGCTTTCAGAAAGGCGACGCGCTGAGGGCACACTTCACCTCCGCCAGCATGATGGTGCTGCCGACCCTTGAGGACAATTGCCCAATGGTCGTTTTGGAATCCATGGCGGCTGGGGTGCCCGTCGCGGCCGCGCGCATCGGCGGCATCCCTGATCTGATTGACCATCGAGTCAATGGCCTGCTCTTCAACCCGCGGGACCCCGCCGACATACGAGCTGCAGTGCTCGAACTGCTGCAACCGGAAGCGTCCAATCGAATGGCTGCCGAGGCGAGGAAACGGGCGCTCGAACGCTATCATCCCGCCAAGATCGCGCGCCGCCACGTCGAGATTTACCGCGAGGTGGCGGACGCCGCTCCAAACCCGGCAAAAACCGCCTAACTACGCGGGGTCTGAATGTTGGCTGAAATCTCAGCAGCGGACGGGAGTGGACGGGAGCTTGCCACCTCCCACGGCGGCGCATACAGTGCTGTCCCTTTTTGCAGAGAGTCTCGCTGGGCACTTGTTAAAATACGCATGACACAGATCGCTGGCCAATTAAGCGACACCGAGAGACGATTGCTGACCGAGGCGATATTGCAAGCCCCGAAAAAGCCCGAGAACGTCATCGAGGTAGGGACGTGGCTCGGTGGCGGCAGCACGTTGCACATTCTCCGTGCTCTGCAGCGAAACGGCGCGGGACATCTCTGGGGCGTGGAGGCAAACCGCTCAATTTACGAACAAATGCTGGCCAACATCCGTGCCGCCGCGCCCGAGGTGTGTGACCGCTTTACCCCGGTGTTTGGGTTTTCTCAGGACGTCCTCCCGCAATGGATCAAAACGCAAAAGCCGGCCTCAACCGTCGATTTTGTCTTTCTCGATGGCGGCAACCATCCAGGCGAACAGATAAAGGAATTTCATCTGTTGGACAGGCTTATCCCGGCGGGCGGCCAGCTCATGGCGCATGATGCAATAGTGCGCAAGGGCAAGTGGCTTGTGCCTTATGTCTCCCTCTTGGATAACTGGGAAAGCCACCTCCACTCCGATTCTAGCGAAGTAGGCTTATTCCATGCAAAAAAAACCGCCGGCGCTCCCTCATCGGCAAGCTTGCGTGCGGCCAGGGCAAAACTGTTTCGTATGCAATGCAGTCCGATGGAAATCGCGGCTGGCATCATGCCGTCGCCGGTCTGCGGCTTCATTCTGAACCTGCTCCCCACCCGGTTTGTCAAATTTCTGTACCACGGATTCAAGTGAATCTTCGCGAATGAACCATTTCCCGAGAAATGTTGCCCGACTCGCGGGGCAAGCTGCGTTCCGGTTTCCTCCTCATCGCCGGAGAGTCCATCACCGCCGTTCTCCAGAACACTTACCTAATGTGATGCCTCCTCGGGTATCGAGCTTCCATGTCTATTAGAGCCACCGTCGAAATCGCCGCAGTCCCGACGGCCGCCGATCGCCCCACTTACCCCTACAGCGCAGCCGAGAAATTATCGCGGTTCCTCCCTTGCCTAAGACAGAGAGTATTTCCGCGGCGTAATTTGTTCGCAGGACCCTATGCCGGAGAATTTGGTCCCGAATTAATGCAGTGGCAAGGTTACGTCCGGGGGCGGCGCCGCTATTATAAGCAGATCCACGTGCTGACCTATCCCGGCCGGGAGTACTTATATGAAGGCTGCCAGGTTCACTTCCATGACATTGACCTGAAGAATGCGGGGTATTGGTACGGGCGGTTAAGTCCAGCGGACTCGGAGCGGATGGCACGCGCAAAAGCCGATGAAATCGGACTGAAAGACTACGACATCTTCGACACTTCCTTGCTCTGCACTCAGTACCACAAGAGACTGTTCTGGCGCCAGGAATTCCGGCTGCTCGCAGAACCGCCGCTGGTGCAGACGCCCTACGACGTCGTTTTCCATTTTCGAGCCGTGCGCAAAGTCGGACCCGACCCATTGAAGAATTACCCGCCGCCCTTGGCGGACGAACTAGCCCGAAGGTGCATTGACGAGGGTTTGTCGGTGGCCTGTGTTGGCCATCCCGACTATTCCTATTGTCCCGCCAACTGCGCCGATCTTCGGTTCGCGGACTTGCGCCAAACCGTCGCCGCCATTTCCTCCGCTCGTGTCGGTGTCGGCGAGGCCAGCGGCGGAATGCACCTGGTGAACGCCTGCGGCAAACCCTCGATTATCTGGGGCGACGGCCAATGGCGAATTGATCCTGCCCTGAACTGGAATCCGTTTCGGGTCCCGATCTACGTAGTCACCAATGCCGCCTGGCAGCCAACACCAACTGAGGTTTGTCACGCCACAGTCAAGGCGCTGGAAGATCTGCGCGCCAGGACGGACACCTTTACTCGGCCGGCTTATACTCTGCCGGCTCAGCCCATCGGCTATTTTTGATCTCGAATAATTTTGGTCGCGAGACGCCCAGTTTCCCCAGTCGGAAAATCAATCCGGTCCAAAGACAGCCGAGGCCGTACTTTATGCTGCGGCGCAGGTTGATCGAGGAAGCTTCCGCAAAATATTTCGTCGGGCAACTCACCTCCGCGATCGTGAAGCCGTGCCAGAGGATTTGCGCCAGCATCTGATTATCAAAGACAAAGTCGTCAGAGTTCCTGGACAGGTTCAACTTCTCGATGATCTCTCGCGAAAAGGCGCGGTAACCGGTGTGATACTCCGAGAGTTTGGCGCCCACCAGCAGATTCTCGGCAAACGTCAGCGCCCGGTTGGAAATGTACTTCCACAGCGGCATTCCTCCTTTCAAAGCGTAGCCGCCCAAAATCCTGCTCCCCAGCACGCACGGATGCAGCCCGTTGCCGATAATCGAGACCATCGCCGGAATCAATTTGGGGGTGTATTGGTAATCGGGGTGGATCATGATGATGATGTCCGCACCGGCCTCCAGCGCCAACCGGTAGCAGGTCTTCTGGTTCCCGCCATAACCCTTGTTGACCTCGTGCACGTGCACCTGCATCCCCTCCAGGCTCCGCGCAACCGCCACCGTATCATCCCGGCTCCGGTCATCCACCAGAATCATGGTATCCACCAGGCCCTGCTCGCGGACCTCCGCATAAGTCTGGCGCAGTGTCTTGGCCGCATTATAGGCCGGCATTACCACCGCCACTTTCTTATCTCGGTACATGGCTTCTCGTTAAATCCAAACTTCGGCGCATTCGGCGCATTCCGTGTATTCCGCGGTATCAATCATTTTACGCATGCTGCCATTTGTGACTGGTCCTCAAGGCTTCGCAAGGCCGAGGAGAGGTTGGCACAAAAGTTGCCCAACGCGAAATGAGCCAGAAAATGTTCGCGCAGGACGGCGAATTTATCGTAAGCGGCAAGTTCGGTCAGCGCGGCGGCAAGCTCCTCGGGATGCGCCACCCCCGCCACACCTCGGTAACCCGCGGGCATCATTTCGCAGACTGACGGCAGCCGGGTGATGACAGTGGGCAAGCCGAAAGCCAGCGCCTCAATGACGCTGACCGGCTGGTTCTCCCAATGGGAAGGAAAACACAGTAAATCCGCCTCCAGCAATGCCTGCGATTTCTTGAAGCCCTGCACAAAGCCCACATGCTGAATGGCGGTCGCCCCCGGTGCGGTTTCGAGCATCTCTTCGAATCGCTTCCTTTCCGCGGGGTCGGGAAAGCTCCCGGCGATAATCAGCCGGAAACTCAGCGGCGAGCCCTGGGCCTTCATTTGCTCGTTCGCCTTCAACACTGCCTGGACGGCGTCGAAAAGCCCCTTCTCGCCAGTGCAATGCGCGAGAAACAGCACCCTGATGGTTTGCGGGTCCGCCCCAAGGTCTCCTGGCTCCCGGACCGCTGGCGTCTTGCCGGCTAGAATTCTCCGCCGGGCCGCCATCCGCGCCTGGCGTCGTGGCAACACTTGCGTCTCGAACTCCGGGCATGGATCGGGAATCCCGTTGGCGACGACTTCAATCCGCCTGGGCCACAGCTTCTCCGCGTTATAACGGTTGTGCTGCGACAGCACGATGCTTAAGTCCGCCTCGCCCAGAAAACGGTAGGTAAGCCCGCGGGTGCGTCCGTTCGCGGCGATTTCCAGCCATTTGGCCAGACTGCTGGCGTGCCAATGAAACACCACTTTCTTGAAGAAGGGACGGCACAAACCCATCACCAGCCAATCGCGGTACACCGAAGCTTTCTTTCCCGGTGCCGGCACATAGTACAGCGTGGCCGCACTGTAACGAAACCGGCACCAGATCGCCTGCGCGCAATGCCAGAACAACAGAAAAAGCTTGCTGAACCGTACCCCGCCGACGTCCTCGAGGTCCTTCGAAACCCGGGCGTTGACGTGATAGCAATCTATGCCGAAACCTCGTTCCTCGTCCCGGCCGCCCCGTTTGCGTAAGTCCCCGCCCAGCCCCTCCAGCAAGAGCTGAACCATGTAGCTCTGGCCGTGGTGCGGCGGTGGCGTATGGGCAAATACCACGAGTTTCATCGATGCGATATCAAGGCCACGCGGTCTTTGGATGTCAACTGCAGTTTCAGGATGAAAGTTTCACCACTGCGCACTGAGTATCCCAAAGCGGGATCACCGGCTCCCTCTTCTCCTTGAAAAAATCTGTGAATGCCTTTTTGACTCCCGGGACGGTCAGGTTGGAGTAGTCATGGGAGACGATAATACCCCCTGCCACCATCCGTGGATAGAAAAAATCCAGCGCCTTGTAAGTCGATTCGCAAATATCGAGGTCCAGATGCACAAAACGGTACTGTTGGTTTGACGGCTCTTGGCCCTGAGCTGATTCAGGGAAGATGCCCTTGTAAATGTGGACGTTTTCAAATCTCGAGAGATACTTCGTTACGTCCTCACAAGCAGTATCCTCGAAATCGCCCCTGCGAAATCCCCCGTCGGTGGCCGGGTTCACGTGCGGCATTCCTTCAAAGGTGTCGAACAGATAAAGCGGAGCACTCCCTTTGACCGCGCACAAAATCCTGGCGCTGCCCCCGCGGTAAACCCCAGCCTCGGCCAGCGCCCCGGGCAACCCTGCCGTTGCCTTCGCAAGGCCGTAGAGGTTGTATCGCTCAGCCAGCGTCTGTGTCACCCGGTTGCAGGCTAACAGCTCAGTGTGGAGGTCCAGGAATTCGTCGTCCTTGCTTATCTCCAGCCCGTTAAGTCTCCTGAGCTTGAGGTAGGCCGAACGGCGGTAGCGGAGAAGCCAAAGCAGTAGTTGAGTTCTTATTCGCATAATCTTGAAACCGCTACCGTTACCTCGGGGCGCCTCTGGGCGGCAAAGCTTTCCATGCCAGTCAACACAACCCGCGGTGCGACCGAGTTCGTTCGACGGATCAGCACGCAAATGTTCGCTTTTCCGGGGGGCAGCAAGCGGCTGTATTCGTAACGTCTCAGGACTTCATAGCCCGGCACGTCTCCACTCGAGAGCAGATAATTGTCGTTGTGCACCCACCATAGGCCTCTCGGGACGTCAAACTTCTCAGTGGGGTCGTATAGATACCACCCATTAAACTCGTAACCCCCGTCGATCTCGGTCAGCGGTACATGATCTTTCTTAACGAGTGTCGCCAGCGCCGCCCACCGCACGCGGTTCCAAGTCAGGTAATCGCGCGTGGTCATGACGCTGAAAGCCGCAACCGCCAACAGTGCAGCGAGTATCCCAACCGCGTATCTCCGGCGCATAAAAGGCAGCTCTTCGCCGTCCGGGGGGACCGTTACACAGACCAGCAAGGGAATTACTACAAGCAGGTAACGGTCGGCGTAAGCACGCGCCAGGGGCAGGAAGTAGATCAGCGAGCCAGCCAGGCAAAAAACCAGAAGCCGTTGGCGCATAAGCCCGCGACAGCCCGGTTCGTCATAGAATCCTGCCAGAAGGGCAGTAAATCGCCGCAACATCAGTCCGCCGACCAACACGCTCACGACCGTCACCAGGCACCAGAACCACCCTGGCAGCGCCGGAACATTGGGCAAATGCAGGACGAACGTATCGCGAAGAGTTAAGGGCCCGATTCCCTGAGGGACTAACACGTACCCTCGTAAGGGCATGGTTTTATGGTTCACCAGGAGCCACGTGAAACAGCCCGCAATAAACGCGAGAAAAACCGCGTTTGCCGTCCAATTCACCCACGTTCGGACCTGCCGTGGTGGAAGTCGCATCAAGCAGGCCAGCGGTGACAGAAATAGGCCCAGATACAGCACTGCGGTCACCGTGTTTTTCACCGAGGTAGCGATGAAGTGGACCGGCTCGCGCACGGCCTCCCGTAAGACCAACCCCTGGCCAACATACGAATCGGGCAACCGACCTGACTTCCGCAGCCAGTATTCAAAAATCATGAGGCTCCCTGCGGTTATCAATGTCGGCGTGCCCGCTCTCAAGAGGCTTCTCCACGAAACCCTCTCACTCATCAGGACGCTGCATCCAAATGCCATTGGCACAAACAGTCCAAGTTGACGGCAAAGTGTGGCGGCAACAGCTAACACCGTGGCAACCAACGTAAACAGGAACGAGTCTTGGCGGAGTCCTTTCAAAAAAAATAGCGCCGACAACGTCGTCATAGTGGCGAACGACACGTCCGTCATGAACGTATTCGACATGGCGAGATAGACCGGGCAGAAGCCGAAGGTCAGGGCTCCTGCCACCGCGAATTTCCGCTCCGCTCTGGCCTCACGAAGTAGCCAATAACACGCGAGCACACCCACCAACCCCAGAAGAAGGATCGAAAACCGCAAAACGGTGAAAGAAAATCCGAAGAGAGCACAAAACAGAGCGCCCCAGAGCGTGTGCGTCACCAACGTCATCCCCGTCCACCCGAGCGGACGAAAGGCACCCGTTTCGAGCATCCGCTTTACGCTCATGCTCCACGCCCAATCGTCGTTGAGCGGAAAATTCCCGATGGGATTGACCACCGCCACACCGAGAATCCACATCATGGCGATGAGCACTAAATCGAACGCCGCCGAAGCGCCAGGAGAGGAGAACCTGGATCCCGCTTCAGATGGGCGTTCCGTCATGTTTCGTACGTCCCATCATTAGCTGAGGCGCTGACCAGCGACAATTCAATTCCCCCCAATCCTTAAGGATTTCGATACCTCCAGACGTCACAAATTTGGCTGGCGTCCACTGCCAGCAGCCTGCAATGTTGCTGGCTCTGCCGCTCGCAGGCGGACCGCTTGGACCCTCTCCGCTGCGCAGTGCATATCGATTTATGGACAAAAACAGAACAGTTGAGAAAGATCCGAAGCTCAAAAAAGATGATTTGATTGTGATCGGCGGCGCCGGCGGCTTTATCGGAGGCTCGCTTGCCCGCTACTTCCACAATAAAGGATTCACACGCATTCGCGGCATCGATAAAAAGCCCCTGCCCGAATGGTATCAGCGCGTCCCTGGCGTTGAGTGCCTCACCCTCGACCTCAGCCACGAAGACAATTGCCGCCGCGGCTGCGAGGGTGCGGTCGAGGTCTATAACCTGGCCGCCGACATGGGCGGCATGGGCTTCATCGAGCGCTTCCGCGTCGAGTGCCTCCGCAGCATCCTCATCAACACTCACCTGCTCGAAGCCGCCTACCGCGCCGGGGCCCGTCGTTATTTCTTCTCCTCTTCCGCTTGCGCCTACAACATTCTCCTCCAGCAGGACCCCAAAGTCCGCGCCTTGAAGGAATCCGACGCCTACCCCGCCATGGCCGAGCGGGGGTACGGCTGGGAAAAGTTGATGTCGGAAATGTTTTGCCAGGAATACTGGGCCGAGCGCGGCCTAAAAACCGCCATCGCCCGCTTCCATAACGTTTATGGCCCCTGGGGCACGTGGGACGGCGGCCGCGAGAAGGCCCCGGCCGCCATCTGCCGTAAAGTTATCGAAGCCATCGACGCCCGGAACCACTCGATAACGATTTGGGGCGACGGCCACCAGACTCGCAGCTTCATGTACATCGACGACTGCACCAAAGGCATCGACCGAATAATGCACTGCGATGAATTAATCGCGACACCCATTAACCTCGGCTCCAGTGAACTCGTCTCGATTAATGACCTCGTCTCCAAAGTCGAGAAGATCGCCGGCATCAAACTCAGGCGCCAGTACGACCTGAGCGCGCCTCGCGGCGTTGCCGGTCGCAACAGCGACAACACTTTCATTCAGAAAGTGCTTCGTTGGGAACCCAACACCTCCCTCGACGCGGGCCTGCGCGCTACGTACAAGTGGATTAAGGAGCAGTACAACGCCCACAAGAAGGGCCGGCGAGTAGTTGAGTAATGGGGTCAATCGTTAAGATGCTATGCAGAGCGTCATAAATAACTGCGCATCATCAGCGAGGGAACACTGTTTTTTTGCGCCTCTTTGCAGCCTCATGCGCATATAATCGTGACTCCGTGTATAATAGGTTAAGATGGTTAAAACGTGATGCCTCTTGGGGTGCAACTAACACTGGCGGGCGCATGAGGGTGCATCGGGGCGCGCTTGCGTTTTGGAGTGCGGCGGTCCTCTGCCGCTTTCCTTCCTTCCGCAATCCGATGGCCCACGATTCGCATCCCACGCCACTCTTCACCTACTCATGATGCGCTCCGCCAAAGCATGATTCGCTGGATCAAGAAACGGCTCTGGAGGCTCATCGGCACGAGGGGCCATGGGGATTACATTCGTGCGATGGTCCGAAGCGGCGAGTGTCTCACCGGCTTGGACATCGGTTGTGGCCAATCGTCCGTACTGGCCCCCTTCCGCCCTCCGCTCCGGACCGTAGGTCTGGACGCATTTGAAGGAGCTATAAACGAGGCGCGCGCGCGCCGTCAGCACGACGAATACGTGCTCGCCGACGTCCTGAAAGTTGACCCCGAAACCATCCTGGAACGGGCCGGCCGCCGGCCATTCGATCTCGTCACGCTCATCGATGTAATCGAGCATTTCCCGAAGCGGCAGGGTTTTGAGTTGCTCGAGCGGTGCGAGCGTCTCTCAGCCAAATACGTTATTCTGGTAACTCCGAACGGCTTTTTGGCGCAGGGACCGGAGTACGGCAATCCCTACCAACGCCACCTCTCCGGGTGGTTCGGCCACGACTTTGAAGGGTTGGGTTATACCGTCCGCGGCATGATGGGTACAAGGTTTCTGCGGGGTTATGCCGCCTTGCCTCGCTACAATTTCCCCGGGGCGCTCGAACTTGACTGGGTTCTTTCATGGCTGCTCCGCGCCGAGAAGAATTACCGTCGGGCGTTCAGCCTGCTTGCGATCAAAGATGTCCGGGGAACTCCAGCCAGGCTCGGCGGTGCCTCGGGTGCAAAACTCGGCAAGCCATACGAACTGCCTTTTCCTCGGCGCGGCGACGGATGACCACGATGTTTCAGGCCTACGGGCCTAAGAGGGCCACAAGCCCACGGGACTGTCTCGCGCGGTAGTCCGGTAATCCTGTAGTCTCGTCGTCCCGTGGTCCCGTGGTCCCGCAGTCCCGTCGTCTTTCTTGTTGCCAACCCGTGGCATTTTGCCTGTAATTACAAGCAGAATGGCAAGTTCAGTCACGATCGGGCGGGCACAACTGGCTTTCATCCTGTGTCTTCCTTTGGCGATTCTGCTGGGATACCTCCTGTCGGATCCTCTGGACCCGGGAAATACATTGCTGGTGGTGTTGATGATGGGCGTCCTGTCGATCCCGTTGCTGATGCGCTGGCATCACCCCATGCTGGCCTTTGCGTGGAATGCGGCCATCGCCCCTGCATTCCTGCCGGGCCAGGCCTTTCTCTGGGCGCCGCTGGCCTTCCTCGCCTTGGGCTTTGCCATCGTGAACCGCTTTACCAGCGTGGAAGCACGCCTGATTTCCGTCCCTTCGGTTGCCAAGCCATTACTCCTTTTGCTGGTGGTTGTCCTAGGCACCGCCTTTCTGCACGGCGGGTTTGGCCTCCGAAGTTTCGGGTCCGTGACCTATGGTGGCAGGAATTATGTTTACATCTTGGCTGCTATAGCCGGTTATTTCGCCCTCGTCAGTCAACACATCCCGAAGGAGCGGGCAAATCTCTATCTGGGTCTGTTCTTCCTCCCCGGCCTCACCGCGCTGGTGCCTAACTTGGCCTATCTTGGAGGCCGGCCCTGGTTTTTTCTCTTTCAGTTTTTCCCACCAGTATATGCCGTGGACCAGGCGCGTGGCGATTACGCCCTTGAATCTCAGTTCTCCCGCATTTTCGGGTTGACTATGGCTTCGATAGCCGTCCTCGGCTGGGTGCTGGGTCGGTATGGGCTGGCTGGTGCGCTGAATTGGCGGAAACCGTGGCCCTTGTTCTGGTTTTTTGTGGCTTTCACCGCCTGTGCTTTCTGCGGGTTCCGTTCTATTCTTATTACTTTCTTTCTGATAATCGCCCTGCAATTTTGGTTTGAAGGTCTCTTTAAGGTCCGAACGGTGTTTACCGGGCTGGCAGCGCTGCTCGTAGCAGGCGCCTTCCTGGTCACCAGCGCCGACAAGTTGCCTATGGTCGTTCAGAGAAGCATCAGCTTCCTCCCTGTCCGCGTCAGCCCGATCATCGAGCTCAGTTCCTCGGGTTCAACCGAATGGCGGCTACAGATGTGGAATGAACTCCTGCCGCAGGTTCCAAAATACCTGCTGAAGGGCAAAGGCTTTGGCATTGATCCCACTGATTTGGCCTTCGCGTCGCGAGCCTCTGGCTTCAGCGAGGGTTTCGAAGGGTCTATGGTCGCGGGCGATTACCACAGCGGGCCGCTCTCTTTAATCATTCCCCTGGGAATCTGGGGCGTTATTGCATTCGGCTGGTTCGTCGCCGCAAGTCTCAAGTTCCTCTACCGGCGACATCGGTTCGGTGCTCCCGAGCTGCGGACGATTAACACCTTCCTCCTGGCCTATTTCGTTGCCCGGTTGGTTGTTTTCATTTTCGTGTTTGGCGGCTTTTTCTCGGACCTTTTCATTTTCACAGGTCTTATTGGCCTGAGCGTCAGCCTGAATGGCGCCACCCTCCCCCAACCGGCCGAAGCCAAAGCCGAGTCCGAATCCGAAGAACTCGCCTATCAAGCGCACCTGGCCTCCCAGCGAGCACAGTAGGGCGGATGGCGGAAGCGGAAGGGTAGCGCGATGCGGGCAACGGAGTGATGGAGTGATGCCGAAAACCGCCTTCTCACTCCAATACTCCATCACTCCCCCCGTCTCCATCATTGCGGCGTCAGACCTGGATCTGGTATAGAACTTTCGAGAAGATTCTTGTGCGGATGCAACCAACTGTTTTCGTGACGACCATTTTCGGGCTGGACACCTCTAGATGATTCAGCCCATCCAGACTCCATCCGCTGCCACCCCGCTTACCCTTCTCTCCGTGGTGATCCCCGCCCGCGACGAGGCCGATTGCATCGCCTCGACCGTCGAGCACCTGCATCTCGAGTTGCGTCTGCATAACGTTCCCCACGAAATCATCGTAATCGATGATGGCAGCACGGATGATACCTGGCGCGTCCTTACCGAGCTACAGCGCACTGATCCCAGCCTGCGCCCCATGCAAAATCCCGGGCCTCATGGCTTTGGCCGCGCGGTCATCTATGGCCTCGACCACAGCGCGGGTGATGCCATTGTCATTATGATGGCGGACGAATCGGACGACTGCCGTGACGTCGTTCGTTATTGGGACCTCTTGAACCAGGGCCATGATTGTGTGTTCGGCAGCCGGTTCATGACCGGTGGCGGGGTGATTGATTATCCGCGGCTGAAATTATGCATCAACCGCCTGGCAAACTCCTTCATCAAGCTGATTTTCCGTCTCAAGCTCAACGACACAACGAATGCTTTCAAGGCCTACCGGCGCACGGTCATCGACGGCTGCCGCCCGCTGATCTCACCCCACTTCAACCTGACCGTCGAACTTCCCCTTAAAGCTATCGTGCGGGGATACACTTGGAAGGTGATCCCGATCACCTGGCGCAACCGCCGCACCGGCGCTCCCAAGCTGAAAATCAAGGAAATGGGCAGCCGTTACCTCTTTATCTGCCTTTACGTCTGGCTCGAAAAGTATTTCAGCCGAGGAGACTATCAGAAACCTGCAACGGTTCCAGCAGACGGCCGCGCTTTGGGCTCGTTGCGCGAGGCCCCTGCGTCCGAATCGGCTCCGGGCACCGGTGCTGCCCACGAAATGGCCGGCCCAAAATCCGCTGATGACCTCCGTTAAACCGCTGCTGTGATGGCATGAATAGCCGAAACAGTCTGCTCCTGCGGACAAAGTTGTTCCTGAAAAACAGGCTCCCCGACCGGCAATCAAGACTGCTGCGGAGGCTCGTCATTGGCTCGGTCGCAAGGGTCTCGAAATTGAGCCTGCCTCAACTGGCGCAGCTTTATGGCCTGGCCAAATGGGGCCCGCCGAGCTGTATGCAGCCCTATGAGGATCACTTCGCACCCTGGCGCAACCGGAAACTTACGCTCATCGAAATTGGAATTGGCGGGTATTCAGACCCGAAAGCGGGCGGAAACTCACTCCGGATGTGGAAAACCTTTTTCCGTAAGGGCAGCATTTACGGCGTGGACATCGCGGACAAAAGCCCCCACGACGAACCCCGGATTCGCACGTTCCGTGGCGACCAAAGCGACGAAGCGTTTCTGCGTCGCGTGATTGCCGAAACCGGCACACCTGACATAATCATCGACGATGGCAGCCATATAAACGATCATGTCATCAAGACCTTTCAGATTCTCTTCCCCCTGTTGGCCGAGGATGGCTTTTATACAGTGGAGGACACACAGACCGCTTATTGGCCTGACTACGGCGGAAGCAGCGATGACTTGTGCACTTCCCTGACCAGCATGTGCCTGTTTAAGAAGCTCATAGATGGCTTGAATTACGAGGAGTTCATTCGGCCAGGGTACGCTCCGTCGTATTTTGACGAGCACATCGTTGCGATGCACTTCTACCACAACCTCGTGTTCGTACGCAAAGGCTCAAACAAAGCGGGCAGCAACCTAATCAGAAACAATATGCCGCCGGCGGACGCCGGCGGCCAGGGTCCTTGTGGAACCAGTGACGGAGTGGCGTCAGAGAACCCCGGTTGAACAGCTACCACTTTTCCGCCCGGACCAAATAGCTTCCATAAACCGCCAGCCACGGGAATCGCTGTCCGATATACCGGGTCATCCGCCCGCTGCCATACACCTTCACGCTGGAAAAACCGACCATGCGTAATCGGAAAGGCAAGCAATCCGGATAATGCTGAGTCAGGTGCGACTTTTCCAAAAGCACACTCAGGTGGCGCACCTTGTTTTTCAGATAATTCGGATTGGGTGTCGTCAGAATCAAGCGGCCCCGCAGACGCAGCACGCGAAAGAACTCCGCCAGTGTCGCCTCCACCTCAACGGGTGGAACGTGCTCGATGAATTCCCCTGCTGCAATCGCATCAAAGGAATCATTCGGCAGGGGTAATTGAGTTGAAAAGCTGCAGATCCCCTGGCTGTAAATCGAAGGATCAAGCGAGGTAACCCGTTCTTGCACACAATCCAGTCCAACTATCTGGAGACCCGAGTCAAGAGCCTTCAGCACCGCGCCCCCGCGCCCGGTGTTGCAGCCGGCATCAAGCACTTTGGCTGCATCGCGCGGGAAGTGCCCGAACATCTGCCGGTACCGGTCGGGCGTGAAGCTGTCGGTTTCTGAAACCACCTGCGCGCGGTTGCTCTCGAGCTGGAATTCTTTTGCTGTTGACATCGTGGCTCAGGAATCAGGTGTTTGGTGACGCGAGTGGGCAACCTTCAGGCTCGCACAGTGCACGTTTGGAGGCGAGCCGGTTATAAATTTCCATGGCATGTTCGCCTTTTTTGTGCCATTCGAACAGCTCCTGCACGCGGCGGCGGCCGGCCTGGCCCAGTGTCCGGCTCAGCGCCGGTTCGTTCGCCAGATGTTGAAGCGCCTCAGCCAAATCCGCAATCACTTGCTCGGACTTGGCTGGCCGCACTTTGATGCCGCATTCCGGTGTGATGATCTCGCCCGGACCTCCGAGGTCGAGGCAAATCACCGGCTTCCCGGCCATCATCGCCTCGAGCAAAGCGAAGCCGCCGGAATCCCTCAGGCTTGGAAACAACAGCGCATCCGCTGCCTGCATCCAACCCAGCACTTGCGAACGCGGCAATGCCCCCAGGAACTTCACGCGGCCGGGAATGCCCAGTTGCTCAGCCAGGCGGCCGAGTCGCCTCCGGTCAGGTCCATCACCGATGATCACCAGCGTGGCATTGACTTGAGACTGCAGCAGTCCTTTAAACGCCTTGAGCGCCAACGGAAGTCCCTTCCGGGGCTCGATCATGCCTGCAAACAAAACCAGAAATCCTTCCTCCCTGTTCGCCGCCGCGGCTGTCCCCTCGCCCTCGGAGAAAGACATGCCGATCGCCGGCATGGTCCTGACCTTGTGCCGATACCTTCCGGGAATGATTTCAGCCGTGTCTCGATCAGCCGTCAGGATCAGCTTCGCTCGGCCCATCGTCATACGGACGAACGGGTCCCACCGCGAGAGCGCCTGGCCCGCGCTGCGGACCGCCTCCAGTATTCGACCCTTCCATCCCAATTCCCCCAACAAGTCACTCGGCACGCTCTCGCCGCCTCCCACCGGCCCCCACAGGAAGGGCACTGGCAGCAAGCATAGAAACGATGGCGCCCGCCAGGAACCGAACGTGATGTGATGCACAAGATCAAACCCAATCTCCGCGTGAAGTCTGCGCGCCACCCGGTATGCCTTCCACTGCCACCAATAATAATAGAGCCAGCTAAGCCCTGGTATGCCCGACTTGTGCAACGTATTCCAGAAACGGAACGACGGCACGATGACAATATGGGCGTTGGGCAGCTTGTTCGTCTCATACGCGGCCTGGGACTCTTCAGTCGTCAGTGCCCATACATCGTGCCGCCGGCTGGCCTGGCGCAGCCAGTTCCAGCCGATCCCCGGCTCCGACCCGCGCCCGGGCCCACAGGAAAACGCCGAAAGCAGCACCTTCAACCGCTTAGGTTTGGCTGGCTGCCCCTCCGCCGTCAAGGAATCAAGCTCGTCGTCCATTCGCTACCCAAGCCGCTCCCCCACTTTCAATGCTCGCTGTTCGGCTGCGTCCGCGTGCCGCTGCCACCAGATCCCTGTTGGCTTTGCAACCTGCACCTCGATGCGCCGGCCCGGGTTTTGCCTCGTATAAACTGAATACGCGAAGGGCTTTTCCCAATAGAGCCCATGGCTGGCGGCCCGCATGCGGTGCGCCTGCAGCAAAGCCCAGCTAAACCACCGCGCCCACCATGGCCCCATCCGCACCCAACGTTGTTTTTCCCGCACCGCGTTCGGCTTAAGGTTCATGTTCTCTCCCGTGTCCGCGAACGTTGATGTGTAGCGCCTGAACAGCGCCATCCTCAGCCGCAACTGCAACGCCTCCTGCATCCAGGTGACATCTCCAAGGTCCCGCCAGCGCGCATCAAAAAACAGGTTGAACTGATCCAACACCCGCCGATGAAAGAAAATAGACGACGTGATCGTCGGCACGAACGTCCAGGCCATCAGCCGCCACGGAACGAGCGACTTGCGGCAGCAAATGAATCCTCCATCGGAATCCGTCACCACCGTGTCGGCCAGCACGATGTCCAACTCCGGCCGCCGCTGAAACACGTCTCCCACCGCCGCTAACGCGCCTGGCAGGTATTGCTCATCACAATTCAGATAGGCCATGATTTCCCCGGAAGCCCGCCGCAACCCGCGATTGACGGCATCGTACATCCCTGAATCCTTTTCGATAAAGGCCCTCACGCGCGGCTCCCGCGGCAGCCACTCCTGTGTCCCGTCATCCGAACAGGAATCCTGCACGATGTGCTCGAAAGAGGCTCCCTGCTGGTCCGCGACGGAAGCGATGCAGAGTTTCAGCCATTCGGAACTGCGAAAACTAGGCGTGATAATGGAAAACTTCACCTCGGTTCCTCTCATTCAATCCAGCGCAGCCGCCCATAACCGGGCAAAAGTCCTGTTCTCATAAGCCAAATTCTCCTCGAAACCTTCTCGCAAAAAAAGCCATTTTGTTGCGCCTCCCCACACGGCGGCGCGCTATTTTATTCTAGTTCTATCATGTATCCCAGCCCTCCGCTCTCAACCTTCGATCCTCGACCGTTCCGCGCCCCTCCTCTTGGCGTTCCACCCTGACGGGTTCATTGACGTTTTCTGACGGGTAAGTTGACGGGTAAACCGTGAAAAAAAGCCCATTTTATGCGGATCCTGACGGGTTGACGGGTCCAAGCACCCTCAAGGATATACCCCCACCACAATGCGGCTTGGCGGATCCTGGTGGAGATATGCCGCAAACGGCTCGCCGCTCCACGCCCTGCCGGCAATCCTGATATGTTCGAATCTATCCGAACCTATCCGAACACCAATTTTTCTTTTTCTGGCCAACTGGCTTCGGTCGCTAGGTCGCCGGTAGGTCCCGCTAGGTGGTGGTAGGTATCTAAAGCCCAAGTACTGCGCCGCTCCGCAAGGAATCAACCTCCATGAGAGGCTCTTGGCGGTCCACGCCGCGCGCTTTGTGCTTTACGCTTTGCCCAAAGCCACTCGCACCCTAGATTCCCCGCACATGAAAGTTGTCATCACCGGCTCGAGCGGCTTAATCGGCTCCGAGGCCGTTGGCTACTACGACCACGAGGGACATCAGGTCTTCGGGATCGATAACAACCTCCGCCGCGAATTCTTTGGCCCGCAGGGCGATACCCGCTGGAACCTCGACCGCTTGCGCCAGTCCACCAAACGCTTCACCCATTGCGAACTCGATATCCGCGACCGCCCCAAAATCCTCGACCTCTTTAAGCAGGAGCGCTTCGACCTCGTCATTCACTGCGCCGCCCAGCCCTCCCATGACAAGGCCAAGGACATCCCTTTCACTGATTTCGAAGTCAATGCCCTCGGCACGGTCAACCTGCTCGAAGCCACCCGCCAAATGTGCCCCGAAGCCGTCTTTATTTTCATGTCCACCAACAAAGTTTACGGTGACGCCCCCAACGAGGTGCCCCTCAAGGAATTGCCCACCCGCTGGGATTATGCGCAACCGGAGGACTTCAACGGCATCCGCGAGGACTGCCGCATCGACCGCACGATGCACAGCCTATTCGGCGCCAGCAAAACCGCCGCCGACGTCATGGCCCAGGAATATGGCCGCTATTTCGGCATGAAAGTTGGCGTGTTCCGCGGCGGTTGCCTCACCGGCGAACACCACTCGGCTGTTCAATTGCACGGGTTTCTTTCCTACCTGTTCAAAGTCGGCGCGGCCGGCGAGACCTACACCATTTTCGGCTATAAAGGCAAACAAGTCCGCGACCAAATCCATAGTTCCGACGTGCTGGCCGCCTTCGTCGAGTTCACGCGCAGCCCGCGCCCCGGCGAGGTTTATAACCTGGGCGGTGGGCGTGAAAACAGCGCCTCGCTGCTCGAATGCATCCAGAAAATTGAGGCGCTGCTGGGTAAAAAACTCAACTACACCTACCTCGACAAACCTCGGGCCGGCGACCACATTTGCTACATCAGCGATCTGACTAAGTTCAAAACCCACTATCCCAATTGGAAGATCCGATGTTCTCTGGACCAGATTCTCGAAAAAATGCGCCACGCGCCTCGGTAGGACCGGAGCCAAAGCCGGCCTTGCTTGAATGACCGACCAAACGCCTTCGCAGCGCATCCCGCGTGCCAATGTTCTGGGCGTGGGCATCAGCGCGCTGAACCTGGATTCCGCCGTCGCAGTCGTTTGCCAGGCCCTCGAACGAAAGGCCAAAGGGTACGTTTGTGTCACCGGCGTCCACGGCGTCAGCGAGGCGCGCCGCGACCCCGCGTTCCGCAGAATCTTAAACCAGGCTTTCCTCAACACGCCCGATGGCATGCCCATGGTCTGGATGGGACGCCTCCAGGGCTTCCGGCAAATGGGGCGGGTTTATGGACCGGATTTGATGCTCCGTCTTTGCGAGCTATCGCCGGCGCATGGGTTTACGCATTTTCTTTATGGCGGCGCGCCCGGAGTGGTTGATGAACTCCGGCACCGGCTCGAGCAGGGCTTTCCGGGTCTGAAGATCGTCGGCACTCACTCCCCGCCCTTTCGGCCGCTGACCACCGCCGAGGAAGTCGAACTGGTCCGCCGGGTGGAAGAACTCAAACCCGACATTTTTTGGGTCGGTTTAAGCACGCCGAAACAGGAAGAATTCATGGCCCGGCACTGGCAGCAGCTCAACACCACCTTGCTCTTCGGCGTTGGCGCCGCGTTTGATTTTCACGCTGGACGCGTTCGGCAGGCCCCTCGCTGGATGCAGCGCAGCGGCCTTGAATGGCTTTTCCGGCTCGGCTGCGAGCCGCGCCGGCTGTGGAAGCGTTACTTCAAGAACAATCCGCTCTTCGTACTGCGTGCCCTGGGCCAGTTGACGCGGCTGTCACATTATCCGCTGGACTAATCTTTGGGCCGCACCAGCACCCGCAGGCGCTTCGAGCTGTATGCGCTGGCGTTGCCGGCGAAGGTCCAGTCGGGGTTCCCTTTGGCCTGGTTCCCGATTCCCACGTCAGCGGCCTTGCCCTCCCGCCAATGGTTCACCGCAAAGATGGTTTGCTTGGCCTCATGATTGTGAACCTGCATCGAACCATAGCCGTCAGCCGGGTCGCTGGGCTCGTCGCCAAAGTCATACACCTGGCTCGACGCGTTCGGCACGTTGGCCGCATTGGCCGGGCCGTAGTTGTTGGGCCAGAACTCGATGTTGCCGCCGGTCAACCCGGTGCCCGTGGCCAGCCCCTTGACGTTGGAATAAACGTCGAGGTTCGCAACGTCCTGCTGAAACCGCGCGCCGGATTGGACTGTGGGCACGCCTATCTTTTCAATCGAATCCGTGAACGCGTCCATAGAAACATAAACATAGTCGGTGTTGCCATCGGCGGCCTGCAGTTCCAGGAAATACGCAATCCGATCGAAAGGTTGCCGGACCTTGGAACTGTCATTCACGTCGTAGCTGATGTTCGGGCCAAGCCGTGCCAGGTCGAGGTCATAAACCAGCTTGTATTCCTTCGCCTCAGGCACCTTCAGCGTCAGCAGGTCCCGTTTAGGGACGGTGCCGGCCCGGAATGCGCCTGCCGGTAAACCCTCCGCGTTCACCAGATTCGGCTCGGCGAGCATGCTCCAGGCAAACCGCATCGCCACGGGATGTTTTACCTCGGATGCAGACAGAATCACGCTGGCACCATCGATTCGTGCCTCCGCCTTTACGAAGCCGCCCTCGCCGGCGTCGATGATTTCGAACCAGCTCAGCGGCTGGCCGTCTCGGCTGGACAGTCCGGCAGCATTGTCGAACGTCACGCGCAGCTTGTCTCCTTCGAGGTTCAGGGCCTTAAATGTTGGTCCGGTGCAGACCACGTTCACCCGCCCATAAGTTTTGGCCAGCGCCCAAAGCGCGAGGCGGCGTCCGACTTCCTGTTTGTTGGCGGGATGAATATCCTTGAGATTGCCAATGTCGTTGATCACCACCATGCCGCTATTCGGAATCCACTGGGCGGCGGTAGCTTGCGCCTCCCAGAACTCGCCGATCCGTTCACCGTTGCCCCCATAGTTGTAGGGAGCGATCTGGACGAAATAGAAAGCGAACTCCCCCTCGCCCCAAAGCTCGCGCCAGCCTCCAACCAACGCCTTCATTCGCTCGGCGTACAACATGCCTTCGCCGCTGTTCGATTCGCCCTGATACCAAATAGCCCCTCGCAGCGCGAACGGGCAGACAGGATGGATCATTCCGTTATACAAGGCGGTTGGATTTTGAACGTCATGCGGCGGCAGCAACTCGACGGGATAAGTTGGCATCGTCGGAACCAAGGTCCGTTGCGTCAGCGCTTGCCGGGCCGCTGCCAGCCACCTTTCGGTCTCCTGCAGCGTACCTTCCAGGCCCTGCTGATGAGGGACGGTGCGCGGGTCGCCCAGTTGCACGAGTTCGTATTCCCGTTTCAACGCCGGCACAGCCGCGAAACCTTCCGGCGGCGTCCAGGATTCGATGCGCGTGCCCCCCCACGTCGAATCGATCAGCCCGACCGCCACGCCCAGTTGCTGATGCAGCTCGCGCCCGAAATAGTAGCCCGCTGCCGAAAAACCGCTCCATCCGCCCTCAGCAACGCTTTTCGGCGTGCAAACTTTCCATTCCCCGTCCATGTCCGATTGCGGTTCGGGGGTCCATCGCTTTGCGACCTTCAACAGGCGAATCCCGGGATAATTGGCGGCGGCGATTTCCGCTTTGCCGTCGCGAGCCGCGCCAATCCCCATTTCCATGTTCGATTGCCCCGAGCACAGCCAAACCTCACCCACCATCACGTCTTCGAAGCCAACTGTGCTCGAACCGGTAATGGTGAGCGTGTACGGACCGCCTGCCTTCATGGCCGGCAGCACCGCCTTCCATTCGCCACGGTCATTTGCCTGAACCTGGCGGGTCTCCGAGCCAAGCAGCACCGTGACGGTCTCATTGGGCTGGGCCCAGCCCCAGACCACGAGCGGTTTCTCCTGCTGCAGAACCATGTGGCTTCCGAAGACCTTCGGCAGCCGAACTTCGGCCCGGGCGGGAGTATAGCAGGCGCCTCCGAGGACGAGGGGTAGAAGGAGGAAAAGAGCCAACCGCTTTCGTATTCGCATAATTGATATTTTCCGGGGGTAGTATTTTGCCCTGAGGCCGCGCACGTCAAGCGGCTTCCGCTGGGCGGGCGCTCCCAATGCTGGGGAACTGCCATTGCGTCATTTTCACGCGAAATGCGTGAGAATCACGCGTTCTGCACGCCTAAAACTCGCCAAATTTGTGGGTTTTAGCCAAAAACCGGGCTGGCACCACGTATGCTTTTTGAATCATGCAGAGTGTGTCTGTGCAGTTGTGAGACGAGACGAAAAACATATGCGAACACTTTTGCGGAAGGTCTCGACGGGGCTTTACTTTCGGGGACCAGACCAATGGACCTGCAGCCCTGCCGAAGCGCATGATTTCAAAATGATAGACCGGGCGGTTCAGTTCGTGGAGCAGTGGAACCTCCAGGATATGGAACTTGCCTTTGCTTTCGCCGATGAGGAAGAGGTTACCCGAGTCCCAATCGACAAAATGGCTTTGCGGTTCTCCGAGAAATAACCCCCTGGCTCCACGGCCAGCAACACCACGCCGGGGCTGGACCAACCACCAGCCCCGGCGATTATGCAGAACAAACCCCCTTATGTCGCCTTGGCGATAACAGCGGTCTTGGCGCTTGTTTGCTTAAGCCATGCGCTGTCGCCGCGGCCACGCGCTCGAGCCCAACGCCTTCGAGCAGTCAACCGATGCCTCCTGCCTCTATCGCTCGTGCTAACAAATTTCGCGCTGTCTAACGGGGACAGCTACCCCTATTTGCGTTCGCGCCAGCCGCACTCCTGAGGATCGGGTTTTGGTCACCTTGCCCGAGTGAGCGGCTATTGGCGGCCCGGGCTTTCGGCCGCGCTACCGGGTCGTTATAATGTGGGGGACATGCCCAGCAACCCCAACGAGCCGGAACCCACGGCCTCGAGTCCTTTCCTCAAGCCGGTGGACGCCCACGTGCACATCGTCGGCACCGGCACCGGCGGTACCGGCTGTTGGTTGCGGGTGGGTAAGTGGCGCCGTCCGATGGCCGCCTTGATGCTCCGCCACGCCGGACTGCCGCTAACAGCCCTTGGTGGCGGCTTGGACCAGCTTTATGTCCAACGCTTGCTCGATATGGTCCGCACATCCTCCCTCGGCGCGGTGGTCCTGCTGGCACAGGACCTGGCGCGGGATGAACGGGGAGGTCCCCTCGGCGGCGGCGGGATTTTTCACGTGCCGAACGAGTATGTGCTGAAGCTGGCGAGAGCGCATCCTGAGTTCCTGCCGGCCGTGTCCATCCATCCCGCTCGGCCGGACGCGCTGGAGGAACTGGAGCGCTGCCTCGAAGGCGGAGCGGCCATGATGAAGTGCCTGCCCAACTGCCAGAATATCAATTGCAACGACCGCCGGTTCACGCGGTTTTGGGAACGGATGGCCGCAGCCGGACTGCCCTTATTGGCGCATACCGGAGGCGAGCATACGCTCCCCGTCGTCAGGCCGGAATACTCCGACCCACGCATTCTTTCGCTGCCTCTTGAATGCGGCGTCAACGTCATCGCCGCCCACTGCGCCACCAAGAGCGGGCTCTTTGACCCGGAGTATTTCCACATTTTCGCCAGCATGACCGGACGCTTCGAGAATCTTTACGGCGACACCAGCGCGTTTACGGTCCCGATCCGGGGCCGGCACGTCCCGGATTGCCTTCGCGAGCCCCTGGTTCAGCGCATGATTCACGGCAGCGATTTCCCCGTTCCGGTCTTCGGACACTTCCCCTGGTTGAGGGGCTTTATCGATTGGCAAACTTTTCGCCGGTGGCAGCGCCATCCCAATGTGCTGGAACGGGATTATCAATTGAAGCTGGCCATGGGGTTCCCACCCCAGACGTTCACCAGGATATGGAAGCTTCTGCGGGTACAAAAAAAACCGGGCTAGTCAGTCAGGGGGTGACCGAAAAGCCCGGGGAATTTTCGAATAAGTACAACAGTAGGATTACGGAGAACATCGGTCCTGGTCTGTACCTGGAACCTGGACCGAAATCAGATTCGGGCTAACAAAGAACAATTTACCGCAGCCCGCAAATTCTAAGGCGTTTCTACCGCTAACTAATCATCGACCCTTATTCCTGTCAACCCCTTTCTGACAGGTATTAACCAAGCTTTACTTGATTATAAGCCGGCCACTTCTTCGCCGTCGGGTCCATGCTTACTACAAATTTGACTGCACGACCTGCGATTTCATTCAAAAATAATTGGCCGGCCCGGCCAAACTGGCCAGGGCGAGCAAAAACCGCGCCCCAAGCTCCGGCTCGACCTGTCCCCCGCGCCGCCCGCATCCCGATTTCGAGCACAGCCTCTTCATTCGCCTGCCGTGAAATTAAACACCGCCCCGGGCGTGAAGTTGCGCGGGCACTAGCCCGCAAATTTCACTCCCACAACTGTGCCGCGGCAGCAGCGGTCGTAGCGCAGGTTTCCAAACCTGCCGTATCGCCGACTTCCAAGTCGGCAGAGTGTCGTGATGGCATTGGTACCTGCAGGTTCGGAACCCTGCGATACAGCAGGTTTGGAAACCTGCCCTACCGGCAACGATGTGAAATACCCGGGCTAGGGCGTTTCCCTCAGCCGGGCGAGCAGGCCGGAAAACCGCAGCACCGTGCGGTCGTTGCGCACCGCCAGGCCCAGCGCCTTGGCCTGCCCCGTCAGGACTACCAGGCGTTTGCCCCGCGTGACCGCGGTATAAACCAGGTTGCGCTGGAGCAAGAGATAATGCTGGGTCGCCAGCGGAATGACGACCGCCGGGAATTCCGACCCCTGGGATTTGTGGATGGTGATGGCATAAGCCAGCGCTAGTTCGTCAAGCTCCCCAAAGTCATAGCTCACTTCGCGCGAGTCGAATTTGGCTGTCAGTTCATGCTCCGTGAGATCGATTTTCACGACCTGGCCGATGTCCCCGTTGAAGACCTCCTTGTCGTAATCGTTCTCGGTCTGCAGCACCTTGTCGCGGACGCGGAACTGCCAGCCGAACTTCTCGACCACAGGCTCCCCGGGCCGGGCGGGATTGAGTTCGGCCTGAAGCCTTACATTGAGCTCGCGGATGCCGAGTGAGCCGCGGTTCATCGGACTCAGCACCTGGATGTCGCGGAAAGGATCGAGATTGAACTTCTTCGGGATGCGGCTTTTCACCAATTCGAGCAACGTGTCAGCGATGCGTTCTGGTTCCTGGCGTTCGACGAAATAAAAATCCGAATCGCTGTCGCCGTTGGGCAACTCCGGCATCAAGCCCTCGTTAATGCGGTGGGCGTTCGTGATGATGCGGCTGTGAGCGGCCTGCCGGAACACCTCGGTCAGCCGCGCCACCGGGACCACCCCGCTGTCGATCAGATTGCGCAGGACCATGCCGGGTCCGACAGATGGCAACTGGTCCACATCCCCCACCAACACCAGACTGGCCTCCGGCGGCAGGGCACGCAACAGATGGTCCATCAACGGCACGTCCACCATCGAAGTTTCGTCCACCACCAGTAAGTCGCATTGCAAGGGCAGGGTTTCGTTGCGCATAAAGCCGCCTTCCGCAGGCGCGACTTCGAGCAAACGGTGAATCGTCTTGGCCTCCAGGCCGGTGGCTTCCGCCAGCCTTTTGGCAGCACGACCGGTGGGAGCGCACAGTTGGCAGCGCACCTTCTTGGCGCGCAGAACGAGCAGAATGGCATGAACCAGCGTCGTTTTGCCGACGCCTGGTCCACCGGTGATGACCAATACCCGGTTGACCAGTGCCTGCCGGAGAGCCACGCGTTGGCTGGGCGCCAACTCCTTCCCGGTGCGCTGCTGGCACCACGCCGCCGCTTTTTCAAAATCGATCGGCGGGTAGCCCGGCGGCTGGGAGCAGAGTTTCTTGATCCGGCGCGCAATGCCCTCCTCGGCCTTTTTCAAGGCCGGGAGGAAGATGAGGTCTTCACCGCCGATTTGTTCGCGGCTCAACTGCTGCTCGCCGAGTGTGCGTTGCAGCGCCGCGTCGATGATACTCTCCTGAACCACGAGCAACTTGCCCGCTCCCTCCTTCAGCACCGCCACCGGCAGCGCGCAATGGCCTTCGTGGGTGGCCTCAAGCAGCACGTGCGACAGCCCGGCGCAAGCGCGCAGCAGCGAATCGTGTGGCACACCCATCTTCTGCGCGATCTGGTCCGCCGTGCGGAAGCCGATGCCCGGGATGTCCTGGGCCAGGATGTACGGGTTGGCCTGCACCTTCTGGATGGCGCTTTCCCCATACGTCTTGTAAATGCGCACCGCCCGGCTCGTGCCCACTCCCTGCGAATGCAGGAACACCATGATCTCCCGAATCACCTTCTGCTCCGCCCACGCGGCTCTAATCCGCCGCCGCCGCTCCGGGCCAATGCCCTCCACCTCTTCCAGCCGGGCGGAATAGTTCTCGATAATGTCGAAGATCGCCTCGCCGAACTTTGCGACGAGCTTTTCCGCGTAAACCGGCCCGATCCCTTTGACCAGGCCGCTGCCGAGGTACTTTTCAATCCCCTCCCGGGTCGTCGGTGGAGTGCTCTTGAGCAGCTCAGCGCGGAATTGCAGCCCGAATTCGCGGTCCTGCACCCACCGGCCCTCTGCCGTCAGCCATTCCCCGGCGTTGACTGCCGGCACCGCACCGACGACCGCGACCGGCTCGTGCTTTCCTCGCACTTTGACCTTGAGCACTGCAAAACCGTTCTCCTCGTTGAAGAACGTGACGCGCTCAACCAAACCGGAAAGGCTCTCCGGCGGTGATGTTAATGGCGTATTCAATCAGCGTTACAAAAAACGTGGCAATCCCGGCGCTGACGGGATAGCCTCCGCGCATGGCAACTGCCGGTATCATAGCGCGCCGGATCTTGGTGGTCGATGACGAGCCGATGGTTTGTGATTCGACTAAGCGAATCCTCGCCCAGGACGGCCATGAGGTGGTAACTGCTTCCAGCGCGGCAGAGGCTTTAGCCACGTTCGAGAAAGGGAAATTCGATTTGGTCATCACCGACTATGAGATGCCCGCGATGAAGGGCGACGCGCTCGCGGCGGCGATCAAAGCTCTCGCTCCGGAGCAACCGGTCCTTATGGTTACGGCGTATGTCGAGCCGTTGCTGTCTTCAGGCAATGCACTCGCCGGTGTGGATTTGATGGTCAGCAAGCCTTTTACTTTGCCGGAGCTTCGCCAGGCGGTGGCCAACCTCATGCCGAAGCCCTGACGCAAGGGGCTTGATAAAGAGACGTCATTTAGTGCTCACGCACACTCGGCCTGCGCGCGGGCTCACGCCCGTGCTCGCCCTCGTCGCTCACGCGACAGACGGGTTCACCGATGGAAGGGTTTGACGGGTTCAAAACGTTAAAGGACACTTACGAGGCCAGTTCGGCCAAAAGACGGTGAAACGCCAAAAGACCGTTCGTACGATGCCAATGTGGAAATCCGACGGTAAACCGTCACGTACCATGGCAGTGTGGTGAAAACTCCTTCCACCTCCTGAAAACCCACAAAATGAACCCGCCCCATCGCAACCTTACGACCAGAGCGCGGTGATGCGGCCACAAATCACGATGCCAGTGTGGCCAAACTCCAAAAAACCCTAAGACGCCAATCTGGGGAAAAGTATGATGCCAAAAAAGTTCGTAACACTCGCAGCCTTACGATGGCAGTCCGGCCAAAAGCGGCTGCAACGGCAAAAATCGGTCCTTACGACGCCAGTGTGGTAAAAAACCCCGCATCATCCTGCCGGCTCGCAACCGTACGACCGGAGTGCGGCAATTTGGCCGCAAATTACGATGCAAGCGCGGCTATCCGGCAAAAAACCTTACGACGCCAGTTTGACCAAAAGTACGATGCCAAAAAAATCCGTAACATGTAGGAGACGACGTTAGGAGTCTCTAATCGAAATCCCGGCGTTCAAGGGTTCCAATCCGTCTTGCCGGTCTGCTGGCCCCGCCGCTACCCGATCATCAGCCCAACAACGCCCTTGGTTAACCGGGACCGCGCCACGAGGTGAGCAAGACGTTTGGCTGTTCAGTCTGACGTAGGTGAGCTCTGGATTCGCGCTGCGAGATGTTCGTAAACGAGAAGTTGCCCAAGCGTTCATAAAACCGTTGGCAGTACCTGTGCTATGGTTGGCGTGTCGAGTTCAAGTTGACCCCTGCTATGGGGAAAATTGTCAAGCGCGGGCGAAGTTTTATTTTTTCTTTTCTTTTTTCAACTTAAAAGCGGTCTTTGTCTTCTTCTCTGTTTTTCTGTTCTTCAGCAAATTTGGCTCGCCT
>Ga0210409_10000183_pt1 | contig 131418 bp, 116 predicted proteins | sample IncBWH17MmetaG_FD_161649 | JGI IMG/M metagenome (GOLD analysis project Ga0210409, IMG submission 161649) | Forest soil microbial communities from Barre Woods Harvard Forest LTER site, Petersham, Massachusetts, United States - Inc-BW-H-17-M | ecosystem: Environmental > Terrestrial > Soil >...
ATCGATGAAGAAGAACCGCCCAGCGCGCGGGAGCCACGCGCCAGGGACTTTCTGGTACTACAACAATTGGGACTTCAATGTCCTTGGGACCATCTTTGAGAAGAAGACAGGTTTGAAGATTGGCGAAGCGTTTTATCAGCGCATTGCCAAGCCGATCGGGATGCAGGATTTTCAGCCGGAGGATGTCTATTACATCGGGGGGCCAATTTCGGTTCACCCCGGCTATCCCTTTGAAATTACAGCGCGCGATTTGGCGCGCTTCGGATTGCTCTACCTACAGCACGGTCGCTGGAATAACAAACAGATTGTGCCAGAAACCTGGGTCGAAAAAAGCAGCCACGCCAACGAGATGGTGAAGGCCAACGGGGTCGATGTTGGCGGCTACGAATATCTCTGGTGGGTGGACTACGGTGGCGTGCACTTCCCGGAAGTCTCGCTCCCCGGCATATTTTCCGCGCGGGGTGCGGGCGCACACTTTCTTTTTATTCTCCCGACCCTCGACTTAGTCATCGTGCACCGCACCGACAACGAACCTCCCGTCAAAGACGCGAAAACGATCGAGGAAATAGCCAACCGCGGATCGATCGCAGAGGACAGAGCCCAATTTGGCCATCTTATGAAACTGATCCTCGACGCACAAACCGGTCATTAATCTACACAAGCATTCGGTGAGGGCGCTCCTGTGATTCGATTCCCCGGCATTACGAGCAGACCGTCGGCAATTGAGAAGTTAACTTCTGGTTAGTCCGTCGTTCGCGATTGTACGGACCACGGGCTGCTAACCCTACGTGGTACCCTCTGAGTCTCGTTTTTTGCCCGTCATCCGCTCACTTGTGGTGCGCGAGGCCGCGAGCCTCCGATTGCGCGTAGCGGCGGAGGAACATTCCTTGTCTGAGTCGTGCCTAAAACTGCTAGGGTTGCGGCCGCACGGCCTGCAGTTGGTTCCAGTTTCCCGACAACTGCCCGTTCGGGTTGAAGTTCGGATCATCACTCATGATGTATTCGTTTGATCCATTCAACCAGGCATGATCGTATTGGTTGCTGAGCTCCATGGTGGCTCCGGTCGCAGGATTACGGAACGTCTGCACACCCCGAATGCCTTGGTCCGCTCCGAAAGCAGCGTTTAAGGAACCCCGTTGTTGATTGGCGGTAACCTCTGAGAGGGTCTGGGCGACCTGATTTTGAAAATTGGCAATGATCGCGTCGATCTGGGCTAGTTTTTTCGCTTCTACTTGGTAACGCCAGGCAAGGTACTTGTTCGAATAGTCCTGCCATTTCTGCTCCGGCCGAAGGGAACTAATCATCATTTTGAACAGTTTGTCGTTGGCATCGAGTTGGCCTTTCAGCGCACGCAAGGCCATAAAGTCGATCGCATGGCAATCGTAAAATGCACCTCGACCCTGGCGAAAAACGCGGGTCACAACGACTACCCCCACCCAATCCTCCAACGCCTTGCCGTCTTTCTGGAATTCGACGCGTGCGCGAATAGCCTCGGTTCGACTGTCGCCCGCTTTGCCGGCATCATCCGGTGGCAACCCCAATTGCTTACGTGCGATCTGGTTGAGTTCGGGGAACGGCTCAACCGAAACCATGGTGCTGCCACTGGGGAACACGGTGAGCACGTTTTGACGAATAAAATCTTCAGCCTTCATGGGCTTCTTCACCGGGCATGGCTTGCCCTCACCGTTGATCTGGCGTCGACTGGGGTCCATCAGATTGCGCAACGCTACGGGATCATCTGCGTATTGCCAACTGGAATCGGGGGCGCCTTGAAAGGCGATGGAACCGTCCGGACTTTTGGCCTCCCAGGACACCGAAAAACTGTCGGAAATACATCCCGATTCGGTATTGAAGTTTACGTTGCTCTTGAAGTCCCACGTGGAAGGAATCAGTAGATCCAGCACGGGCAGGTTCACCGGGTCCTTGCCATTGCCTAGTTTCGGATCGACGACAGGGGCGATGATTTGGACTTGCTTCATGCGCAGGTAGGAGCCGGAGGCGGTGCCGGTCGCAGCCGCAGCTTTCGACGCAGCACCGGTACCGTGGGACGATTTTGCGGTGGGAGTAGCCGCTGCACTCGGAGCGCTGGGCGATGTAGTGGTGGCGGGCGGGGCGTCAGAAGCCGGGGTTTCGGCAGCAGGCGATGCGCTGGAAGCGCCCGGCGCAGAACTACTACTCGGGCTAGCAGCAACCCCAGCGGCCTTTTTGCACCGATCAGACAACGAGTCCTTATGATCCTTGAGACAGGCTACGATTCGGCCCCCGCCAGGCTGTACTCCAGCGCAAAGCTTCTGTGCATCATCAGCACAGGCGGCGCGAATTGCAGCAAGGACAGACTGGTCATCCGCCAGCGCAGATTGCGCCGCTGTGGCGACGCAGACAAGGAACAGTAGCGTCAAATTTCTCATAGCAAACCTCGCCCCAAGGTACCGATCAAGAAAATCGGATCCAGTGTAAGCCGAATTGCTAAATACTGTATCAGGTAGGTCAACGAGTCGCATCGTTTGATCGCGCAGTCTCCGCACAACGCGAGAAAGACTCCGGCGCGTCGCGCTAACTGTGTACGATTTTGCGGGACTGGAATGCGGTGAGATTCGGAGGTTCACTAGTCCGCGGCCAACTCCTGGATTGTCGGCAAACCGGAAGTTATCCAGAAACGGGTTTCGAGGAAGTTGGCCGGATTAGAACGACAAGTCGGCTTGTAGGAGGGCCCCAGATCGGTACCGGGAAACACTCTTGGAATACACGCTATTGGCCGACGTGAGACCGATGTTTGTGCAGGATTGCCTGGACCATTGCCTTTGGCACCCAAGACCAAGGGCAAGATAAAGGCTCTCATGCACCGTGTGTTCGAGAAAGCGATGTTCTGGGAGCTGATTCCTGTGGGTCGGAATCCCATGTCCCTGGTTGAAATGAACGTCTACGGCAACTCCATGATGGAATCGAAGCGGGAAGCCAACAGCAAAGTGGTACAGATGGCACTTCGGTCGCCCCTCAGAGCAGCAAATGAAAACGGCCGTCGAAGCAGCCGTGGCTCCCCCTTTTTGCCCCTGCGGCAAAAAGTAGAATTGCTTGTAACCTATTGGTGAAGTTGGTTGCGGGGGGTGGATTTGAACCACCGACCTTTGGGTTATGAGCCCAACGAGCTACCAGACTGCTCCACCCCGCGTTTTGATGATAACAACCTAGCCCGGCAGCGTCAATTCTTCAGCGGCGGGCGCTGGCATGCGTCCACGATTTTTGTGGGATCGACGGCAGCGCTGTCGATTTGTTCTTCGAGAATCTTTCCATCTTTCCCAATTAAGAAGTTTATGCGGCGGGCGGCTTTGTACTTGTTCACGTAGACGCCGTAGGCGCGGGTGGTGTCGCCGCCCCAATCGCTTAGCAGGGGGAAGGTGACCCCGATTTGATCGGCGAAGGCTTTGTTCGAGAAGGGGCTATCCATGCTCACACCCAGGACCTGGGTGTCGGTGTCTTCCAGCTTTTTCAAATTCTTCTGGAAGTTTTTCATTTGCTCCGTTCAACCACCGGTGAAAGCGAAGATGTAGAACGCCAGCACAACATTCTTTTTGCCGCGATACTGGTTCAGGGTTACATCTTTCAGATCGGTTCCGTCGAAGTATTGCAGTTTGAAGTCGGGCGCCACGTCGCCTACTTTTAACGCCGGAGGCGGTGGAGTTGATTTAGTGTCGGCGGCGCGCAGCGAGGTCGTGAGACATCCCCCGACCAGCAGCCATGCCGCAATTGCGGTTGCAAAGCTTCGCATCAGATTCACTCCTTGGAAGTGCGGATTTTATTGTCTCAGCAAACGGGGGTTAACGCCAGTGGGGACGGGACGTTGCTTAGCCGTTGTTAAACAAGTAGATTTCTCTCATAGAGCTAATTTGTGGCGAGCACGAAATCCATGTTTGACCTTTCTTTCGCCCCTTCGGGGCTTGGCGTCGCTCGATGTGTTACCCACGGCTCGCGCCGTGGGCTGCATTCTTTGCGCCGCTCCGCGGCTCAGAGCCCGCCAGCCTCGCCCAACGGCATCGCTGAAAGCCGTGCCCTCCCCGAAGACATTTCTGAGACCCGTTGTATTTCTATCCTCGGCTTAGAGCGTGGGTTGCATTCTTGCACTGCTCCGAGACTGAAAGTCGATTTTGTTCGCCCGCGGCCTGGCTGCCCATGAACCTGCAAACTCTCAATGAAATCTTTTTTGCAGTAGTCGATCGCAATGACCGAGTCGTGGTTATGCACCGGCGGGCCATTCAATGGATTTCCATCTCCTCGTCCGAGCTTTACCAGAACGTGGTAGGTGTGGCTCGCACCCTTCGTAAGTGGGGTATTTCCGAAGGAGATCGAGTTTCGATTCTGAGCGAGAACCGTCCGGAATGGACGATCGCGGATTTCGCTTCCCTGCTCATCGGCGCCGTAGTGGTACCTGTGTACTCCACTTTGACCGATGAACAAACGGCATACATCCTGAAAGATTCGGGGGCGCGCGTAGTTTTTGTTTCCACCGAGAAGCAACTTCTGAAAGTGCGCGCCATTCAGGACCAGACTGCCGTCGAACGAATCGTGGTAATGGACGGGGTGGAAACCGCTCACGCCGTGCACATGCAGCGCCTCATGCAGGACGGTCCGAAGGAGCGCGATGCGCAGTTCGATTCTACTGCCCACGCCATTAAGCCCGATGATCCTGCCACCATTATCTATACGTCCGGAACCACGGGCACTCCCAAGGGAGCCATGCTTACGCATGGCAATATGGCTTCGAACATCGCCCATTCACTCTCAGGTTTTAACGTTCGTGGAGGGGAGATCAGCATTTCGTTTCTTCCGCTGTCCCACGTCACCGCGCGCCACGTTGATTTCGCCATGCTCTCCCGCGGGGTGACGTTGGCTTATGTTTCTTTCGTCGACCAGCTTCCACAGGCTTTGTTGGAGGTTCGTCCTACCATCTTTGTAGGCGTTCCGCGGGTTTACGAAAAGGTTCATGGGCAGGTGGATCTCAAAGCGAAAGGCTTTCCCAAGCGGTGGATCTATCGCTGGGCGTTGTCGATCGGACGGGCGCACCGGGCTGAAATTCTTGCCGATCAAACACCGAAGTCGTTGGCGTGGAAGCTATGCAATCGGCTGGTTTATTCAAAGGTGCGGGCAGGGATGGGCGGACGGGCGGAAGTTTTCATTTCCGGAGGTGCGCCGTTGGGACGTGAACTCGCAGAATGGTACGCGGATATTGGTATTCGCATCGACGAAGGTTATGGACTCACCGAGACTTCGCCGGTAATCGCGGTCAACAGTCCCCAGGCGCACAGGTTGGGAACAGTGGGCAAGCCCCTGCCCAATGTTGAGGTGCGGATTGCGGAGGACGGCGAGATTCTGGTGCGCGGTCCGTCGGTTTTCAAGGGCTACTGGAACCGCCCGAAAGAAACCCAAGCTGCGCTGGTCGATGGATGGTTCAAGACCGGCGACATCGGCAAACTCGACCCCGATGGCTTCCTCTCGATCACGGACCGCAAGAAAGATCTGATCAAGACTTCCGGTGGAAAATTTATCGCTCCGCAACCGCTCGAGAACTCTCTCAAGCACAATGCTTTGATTGCCGAGGCTGTGATCCTGGGGGATAAGCGCAAGTTCCCTGCCGTGCTCATCGCGCCTTATTTTCCAGTACTCGAGGACTGGGCACGGGCCAACCAGATTGCCTTCTCTACCCGGGAAAAGCTGGTCGCGCATGCCAAGGTTACGGCGCTTTACGAGGGGATTGTTTCGGACTTGAACCGCAGTCTGGCGCGCTACGAACAGTTGAAGAAGGTGATCGTGATTGCGGAGGAATTTTCGACGGAGAATGGGGTGCTCACCGCGAGCATGAAATTGCGGCGGCGGGTGGTGGTGGAGCGCTATCGGGCTCGGATTGAAGAGATGTATGCGGAGGCGGAAGCCTCGGGAGTGGTTTCTAAACGTGATTAAGTGCAATTCTCAATAATGAGTGCCCCACCCTTCGGCGTTTTCAGCGGCAAAGGTGCGAGGCAACAGTCCAGGTCAGGGAGTATGTAGCCGTGACCAAGCGTCAACACATCGATCGTCAACCCCGGGTTCACACTCCACTCGGCCGAACCGCGGTCCGGATCTTTGCGGCCAATGATCGCATGAACCAGCTTCTTATCGAACATCTTGATCCTGCCGCCTGGCGAGCCAAGCCGCCGGGCAAGGCTCGCACCATTGCCGCGATCTTCACGCATATGCACAATGTCCGCTCCAAGTGGGTCAGGCTAACAGCTCCGCACCTGAAGGTCCCATCACAGCTCAGTCGCACGCACTGCACGCCGCAGCAGGCCCGCGCGGGATTGGCCGAGAGCGCCAATCGCTGCGCGGAGATGCTCGCTGAAGCGCTTGGCGATTGTGGGGGTCGTGTCGAGAAGTTTCGTCGAGACGGCTGGGGTCGGCCGTGGCCGGTTGGCGTGGAAATGTTGTGCTACATGCTTTCTCACGAAGCGCACCATCGCGGTCAGGTGTGTATGCTGGCCCATCAGATGGGATTCCCATTGCCGATAAAGGTAGCGTCCGGGATCTGGAATTGGGAAAAGCTGTGGAAAGAGTGCGGGGCGCCTCGCGGCCCTGGCTACGATTAGTTGCAAACCGAAAACTGCCGGAGAGGGTTTAGCCGTTCGCGGCGAAATCAGACAGGTGGCTCTTGAGGTTTCGCCTCCCACTCTTCCGCCAAGAACGCGAAAGGGTGGGGCACCCCGCATTTACGTTTGATCCAGTTTTCCGAACAACACCTTATCGTGGGCCAATTTTGGTTTTGCGCGGCTGGCGGAATGGGTTAAAATGGCGGCTGTTTTGAAGGCCATGAGCAGACTTTGGATGGCCGAAGGAGGAAGTAATGACACGGCGAAACTTCAGACTTGTGGTCCTGGTGATGGGCTTGAGTGTTTTCGGCGCATTTTCTCAGGCTCAAATTGCGAGTCCGAGTCCAAGAGCCGCCACAGCTCCGAGGCAAGTGCAGAAGGATGTGCCGGCCGAATTCAAAAGTGGGATCGCGCAACTGATCAGCGCCAAGAGCGTTTTGGAAAAAGCGGGAGACAAGTGGGGCGGGCACCGGGTGAAGGCGATTCATCTGATTGACGAGGCCCTGCGGACGGCTGGGCATCCTCAAGCTAGAAGCGCGGGAGAAATGAAATCCGGTCCGAAGGATGAGCCGGCGGAACTGCAGAGCGGAATTGCCGACCTGAACAGTGCCAAGAGCGATTTCGAGAGGGCCGGGAACCAATGGGGCGGGCGCAAGGCGAAGGCGATCTCGCTGATTGATGAGGCCCTCAGGGAGCTTCAGACCGGTATCGAATACGCCAAGAGCCATGGCACCTACTAGTTACGGAGCTACATTCCTTGGTTCTGGTAATTTCCCACGGGTGACCTTGGATTAGGTACTGACGATTTGCGTATGGCCTGAAAGTGCCATTCCCGCGGGCCGGGTCTACTGCTACATTAGTCCTCGAGCAGACTTCGGGGGAGGGCTGCTTCGACGAACGTCCCAGTAACTCTAACGAGTCTGGGGCGTTTTGTTTTGTGGGCCAATGAAGGCGTTGGCGTCCGCGCCCGTGCGGCCCAGCTTGAATCTTTCTAGTGTTCGCGTTGGAAGCGGTAGCGGCCGCCGCGCTCGCGGGCAATGGTTTCCGCCACTTTGAGAAAGGCCCGTGCTGCGTGAGAAAGGCTGGCAGACTTTCGGTGGATCAACCTTAACTTGCGGTGCAGGCGCAGCTCACGTACCGGAATGCGAATCAGTTCGCCGCGCGTCAGCTCACTTTCCACACTGATCTCGGGAACCAGCGCCACGCCGCTGCCCATCACCACAAAACGTTTGATGGCTTGCAGGGTGGGCAGTTCGATGTCCATGTGCAACGGCGTTTTGTGGCGTTTGAAGGCCTGGATCACCTTTTCGCGATAGGGCGAGGCCACGTTGTGGGCGACAAATGACTCGGCACCCAATTGCCGGATGCTGACCTGATGCGCCGTGGCCAGTGGATGGCTGGGGGGAACCACGAAAATCAATTCATCCAGATACACCACCGTCGAACATAGTTGCGGTTCCTGCGGATCGTAAGTCAGCACTCCAAGTTCGGTCGTATGGCGGAGAACGTCATCCGGGATGTGGCTGCCGAGCGACCGGGAGACCGTAATTCTTATCATGGGATGCAGATGGCGGAAGTCCGCCAGCACCGGCAGCAGGTAGAGTGCGGTGAACTCGTTGGCGGCGATTGCCAGCTTTCCTTTTTGCAGCTCGCGGAGCTCGACCAGCGCTTCCCGGGCGTCGCTGCGCAGGTTCAGCAGCCTTTCGGCGTATTCCTGAAGCACGCGGCCTGCGTCGGTAAGCACACCCTCGCGTGAAGAGCGGTCAAGGAGCGGCTCGCCCAATTCGTCTTCCAGTTTGCGAATCGACTGGCTCACGGCTGATTGGGTGCGGTAAAGCTTTTTTGCCGCGAGCGAGAATCGTCCTTCGTGCGCCACGGCCAGAAATACTTCAAGTTGACCCAGATCCATTGCGCGGTTCCTTTAACAAAAGTTACGGGCTCATTAACCACACTTATTGCGACAACAATAACTAATGATAATTGTAGGATTATAAGCTTTGCTTAACATCTCTGTCCACGTAGGATATGAGTTCCGAATCCCGCAGGAGGGGTCAGGCATGGAACGGATCACGATTTTCGACACCACGCTCCGCGATGGCGAGCAGTCGCCGGGTTGCAGTATGAATGTGGAAGAAAAACTGCGCATGGCGCACCAGCTCGACCACTTGGGAGTCGACGTGATCGAAGCCGGATTTCCAATCGCGTCGGAAGGCGATTTTGCGGCAGTCCAGGCTATCGCCGCGGTTGTGCGGCGCCCGATTATTGCGGGCCTTGCCCGCGCTTGTGCCGCGGACATCGAACGCGCCTGGCAAGCGCTGCGCGGAGCGGGTCGTCCGCGTATTCACGTGTTCCTGGCGACTTCCGACATCCATTTGAAATACAAGCTGCGGATCTCACGCCAGCAGTGTCTGGAACAAGCGAGCGAAGCGGTACGACTGGCCAAGAGTTTGTGTGACGATATTGAATTTTCTCCTGAGGATGCGACCCGGACCGACCCCGAGTTCCTGTGTCAGGTCGTGGAAGCGGTTGTGGCGGCTGGCGCCACGACGGTGAACATTCCTGATACGGTTGGATTCACCACGCCCGTAGAATTCGGCGAACTGATTAGCACCATCCGTCACAACGTTTGCGGAATCGAGAACGTCACCATTTCAGCCCACTGCCACGACGATCTTGGACTGGCTGTAGCTAACTCGCTAGCCGCGATTGCTGCGGGGGCGCGGCAAGTGGAATGCACCATTAACGGCATCGGCGAACGGGCGGGCAATGCCTCGCTGGAAGAAATTGTAATGGCCATGCGGGTGCGTCCCGACCGCCTTGCGTACGAGACGGTAGTGGTTAGCGAGCAGTTGTTTCCGGCAAGCCAGATGCTTAGCGAGATTACCGGGGTTGCGGTGCAACCGAACAAAGCAATTATCGGACGCAATGCGTTTGCCCACGAAGCCGGGATTCACCAGGATGGTATGCTCAAGAATCCTCTGACCTATGAAATTATGACGCCGCAATCGGTGGGAGTGCCGGATTCGAAACTGGTGCTGGGCAAGCATTCGGGACGGCACGCGCTTGGCCTGCGCTGCGAACAGTTGGGTTATCAGTTTGATCGAAAGCAGCTTGACGAAGTCTACCGGTGTTTCGTCGTGCTCGCGGATCAGATCAAGCAGGTCGAGGATCACCATCTGCTGGAGCTGATTTTCTCGATTCAAGGCGACGGCACAACCGGCGACCCTCGGCAGTTGAAGCCACGGCCGCTCGCTGTCGCTGCCGTTGCTGCTGCGCGATCGAACACCGGACGCGAACATTCGCAGGTGTGGGTTTCGATGCCTTACTCGAGAGGCGCCAGTCAAGCAAGTCTCGCCCTCAATCCGATGGCGGAGCACCACGGCGATCAGGAAGATTACCTTTGGGGAGTGTGATCGCTGCCGAGCGCCCACACGGCGATTGGTATGAAGTGCAGTCGTGAAATCTTGTGTAGCTCTGCGTCCCTTGGTTGATGAAGTGCGTGTGCTTTAACATGACTCGAACCCTCGCAACGGGCACCGACAATAGATCCCCATGCTCCTGAAGATCGCAATCCTTCCCGGGGACGGCATCGGTCCCGAGGTAATTGATGAGGCGGTTCGTGTCCTTGAAGTCATAGCCGCGCGGTTCGGGCACGAGCTTTGCCTTGCGAAGAAAGATGTGGGGGGCGCGGGGCTTACGAGCAGCCGTGATCCGCTGCCTCAGGATACGTTGCAAACTTGCCTCGCATCTGCCGCTGTTTTGCTGGGAGCAGTCGGAGGGCCGGCGTTTGACAACGTGCCGCCCGATCTGCGGCCGGAGCGGGGACTGCTTCGGCTGCGGAAGGAACTTGGCGCGTTTGCGAATCTGCGGCCTGCGGTGTGTTTCCCGTCGCTTGAAGATTGCTCGCCACTTCGCTCTCATGTGATCCGAGGCGCGGACATTCTGATCGTGCGCGAGCTTTTGGGCGGAATCTATTTCGGTGAGCCACGCTCGACCACAGGCGCTGCCGGCAGCCGCATTGCTATCGATACGATGCGCTACCGGGAGCCGGAGATCGAGCGCATCGCGCGCGTGGCTTTTGAGTTGGCCAAATCCCGACGGCGCCAAGTTATGTCCGTGGACAAAGCCAACGTGCTCGACTGCTCGCGGCTGTGGCGCGAAGTGGTTACACGGGTTGGGCAGGAATATCCTGAAGTGCAACTGCGGCACACTTACGTCGATTCGGCTGCGATGGCTTTGGTCGCGCGTCCGACGGATTTCGATGTGCTGCTTACGGAAAATATGTTTGGCGACATACTTTCCGATCAGGCGGGCGCTATCGTGGGATCGATCGGGGTGCTGGGATCGGCCAGCATCGGCGGCACGGTAGGACTCTATGAGCCCGTACACGGCTCTGCCCCCGATATTGCCGGGAAAGGCATTGCCAATCCTTTGGGCGCCATTCTTTCAGTGGCGATGATGCTGCGTCACTCGTTCCATCTCGATGCGGAAGCGGCGTGCGTCGAAGCGGCAGTCGCGTCGGTGCTGGACAGAGGGAACCGCACGCGGGATCTGGCGAAGCCTGGTCAACCAACGATCGGCACGGCCGAGATGGGAAGCAGGATTGTAGCGACGATCCGGGAACGACCGCAGCATGACGCAGCTTAAAAAGCGGCCGAGAGTTAGCTTGGCGTGCAATGGCTAAAGAGCTTGGGGAAGAAACTCTCGGCATTGGAAGTTTTGACGGGGGCACAGCTTTCTAGCCGTGCCGCAAGTCCTTGAAAGCGATGTACGGCGCGGCTTGAAGCCGCGCCCCTTCAAGGGCTTCCAATAGGTGATTGCGGGTCCGCAACCTCTAAAGCTATTTCCTCCCGCGCTCTGTCAAAAGTTTGCTTGCTTGTACAGAGTCGTGAGCTAGATCACAGGCCACCGTAACCTGTATCACAGCGGAAGCCGGCGAATGTCTTTAAACTCAACGCAGCCATAAAAACACTGGGGCCGCTGCACGATAGATGCTGGGAGGTGCAAGGCTCACTGTGGATGTAACCTGTGGTAGGCTGCGTGACTGACTGGCAACAGGAAACTCGCAGCCTTTCTCTGCTGGACCCATAGTCACGACTTCACTTTTCCATGCACTTAATGTTCTGATTCGCTAACATACAAATAGTTTTTGTTCCGCTGGCTTTTTCAAAAGCGATGCCTTGGGAGCTAGCCTGAGGCACAGGTAAAACGATGGCTGAGCAGTTCACACTGTTCGACAAAATCTGGAATGAGCACGTGGTTTGTGTTCCCTCGGGACAGCTGCCGCTGCTCTACATCGATCTGCACCTGGTACATGAGGTTACCTCGCCGCAGGCGTTCGAAGGATTGCGCGTGGCGGGCCGCAAGGTACGGCAGCCACAGCGCACAGTTGCGACTGTCGACCACAACATTCCCACCGAACCTCGCGGTACGCTCATCACCGATCCCATTGCCGCGCGGCAGATTCAGGCTTTGCAGCAGAACTGCAGAGATTTCGGCGTGCCTTTATTCGATATGGAGTCGTCGGACCAGGGCATCGTCCACGTGATCGGTCCGGAGTTGGGATTGACTCAGCCGGGGATGACCGTGGTCTGCGGGGACAGCCATACCAGCACGCACGGCGCATTTGGAGCGCTAGCATTTGGTATTGGGACTTCAGAAGTCGAGCATGTGCTGGCCACACAGTGCCTGCCTCAACGCAAACCCAAGACCATGCGGATCGATGTGCGCGGCCGGCTCGGCGAAGGAGTGAGCGCGAAGGATCTTGCTCTGGGAGTGATTGGGCAGATTGGCATCGATGGGGCTACCGGTCATGTCATCGAGTACACAGGTGAGGTGATTCGCGGGCTGTCCATGGAAGGCCGAATGACCTTGTGCAACATGAGCATTGAGGCCGGAGCGCGAGCCGCGATGATTGCGCCTGACGAGACTACGTTTGCTTATATGAGGGGGCGCCGCTTTGCTCCGAGGGACTGTGACGCCGCCGTCACTCAATGGCGCGGGCTGGTTTCTGATCCTGGGGCACAGTACGACGCGGTCGCGGAGATCGACGCTTCGCTGCTTGCTCCATTTGTTACATGGGGCACGAATCCGGGCATGATTGCGCCGGTCGATGGACGCATTCCTGAGTTCAGCGATTTGAAGAAAGGTGAGGATCGTCCCGCCGTCGAGCGCATGCTGGAGTATATGGGCTTGGAGCCGGGCACTCGCATCGAAGACATTTCGGTTGATCGCGTTTTCATCGGCTCCTGCACCAACTCGCGGCTGGAAGACTTGCGTGCGGCGGCTCGGGTGGCCAAGGGACATCGGGTTGCTTCCAAAGTAAGGGCTATGGTCGTTCCAGGTTCGCAGGCAGTCAAACGCGCGGCTGAACTTGAGGGCTTGCACAGGATTTTTCAGGAATCCGGGTTTGAATGGAGGGAGTCCGGCTGCTCGATGTGTTTGGGAATGAATCCGGACATTCTGCGGCCTGGGGAACGCTGCGCTTCGACTAGCAATCGCAATTTCGAAGGCCGCCAGGGACGCGGGGGACGGACGCACCTCGTAAGCCCGATGATGGCCGCCGCAGCTGCTATCGCCGGGCACTTCACGGATATTCGGAATTGGATTTTTCACTAAGACGATGGGGTTGCATTCCGCGAGCGGTCGGCTAAGGAGCTAAAGCCCACATTTATTCGCGGCTTGGTCGGGACGGTTGAACCGTGCCCTCCCACTGAACAATTAATTTCGCCGCATGACTTGCAACTTGTCATCGTAGCCAGGCTAAGAGGTAAGCTGTGCAACCATTTCGCACTCACAAAGGCCGAGTCGCTCCGCTCTATCGAGCGAATGTTGACACGGACCAGATCATTCCCAAGCAGTTTCTAAAACGGATTGAACGGACCGGGTTTGGCGAGTTCCTATTCTACGATTGGCGTCGCGGGAGCGATGGCAAGCCCGATTCGGCATTCCCTTTGAACGATCCGCGCTACGCGGGCGCGAGTGTTCTGGTTGTTGGGAAGAATTTTGGTTGTGGATCTTCGCGGGAACATGCGGTCTGGGCGCTGGAGGATTTCGGTTTCCGCGTCGTCGTTGCGCCTTCATTCGCCGACATCTTTGCCAACAATTGCGCGAAGAACGGAGTCTTGACGGTGGTGTTGAGAGAAGACAAAGCCGGGGAGATCGCTCGCCGAGCCGGAGAACTTCCGAACTACGAAATCACGGTCGATCTTGAGCGGTGTAAGGTTCACGATGAACACGGATTCTCGGCGGGGTTCCAGATCGACGAGTTCACCCGCCATTGCCTGCTCGAAGGACTGGACGACATTGGACTCACCCTGCAGCATGAATCCGAGATCCTCGACTATGAGGCTCGGCATCCGCCCCTGAGACCCAATTCCTAAACTACCAGTTTTAAAATTGGCGCTGCACGGGCGTGGACGCCCTAGCCTACATTGGTACAATGACTCACACAACAGAGTAGGCGGTGGAGGAGAATGCCCGAGGCTTGGAAACAGTGGGAAGGGCAAGTCGTAAACGAAGAATTTCCGTTGCTTCGCTACCTGGGCGGCTCGGAACACAGCGCCGTGTTTCTAACCAAACGGGCTGATCGCGACCAGCAGGAAGTGGCGATCAAACTTATTCTGGCCAATGCCGAGAACCCCGAACTGCAGCTCTCCTGGTGGGAACTGGCCGCGAAGTTATCGCACCCGCACTTGCTTCGGCTCTTTCAGTGGGGTCACTGTCAGATCGATGGCACGGAGTTGCTTTACGCTGTGGCCGAATACGCGGAAGAGAGCCTGGCCCAGATTCTACCTTACCGGCCGCTTACGCCTGAGGAAGCGCGCGACCTGCTGCGGAGTGTTCTGGATGCTCTGGCTTATGTCCACGCCAAAGGGTTTGTGCATGGTCACATCAAACCCGCCAACATCATGGCGGTGGGCGATCAAATAAAACTTTCGAGCGACGGACTCTACGGTTCTGGCGAGACGAGCCAGCTTATAGCCTCACCCAGTATCTACGCAGCCCCCGAGATCACAAACGGCGGAGGTGTTTCGCCAGCTTCGGACGTTTGGTCGTTGGGCATGACGCTGGTCGAAGCTCTGACTCAGCATCCGCCCGATTGGGAGGGAACGGAGCGGGCGGAAGTGGTGTTACCTGAGACGTTGCCGACGCCGTTTTCCGAAATCGCCAGTCACAGTGTGCATCGGGACCCGCAACGCCGGTGGACAGTTGCTGAAATCTCCACCAGGCTGCGGCAGCCTTCGCCCGTGCTCGTAGGAAAACAGGTGGTCCCGCTCAAAGGCGGAATTACGAAATGGGGCTACCTTTTCCTAGCTATCGCCGCCGGACTGTTGCTGGCAATCCTTGGACCAAAGTTATTCCATCGTCATCCGGCTGCCGAGCCAGGAACTGCAGTCGAATCCTCGGCGAGCCAGCCCGCCCCGCAGCAAGGGACCGGACCGGGACAAGCCGCACCGATCGGCCGAGGCAAAAACCAAGCTTCGGGTCGGTCACATGCTGCAAGCCACTCTGGTGCGACCAAGAACGGGGGCGGCAATAATAACTCTGGCGCTCGGGCTCAGGGGACGGTCGTTCAACAAATTTTGCCGGACGTCTCCCGGAACGCCTTGAGAACGGTTCAGGGCAAGGTGAAGGTGCGGGTGAAGGTCACGGTGGATTCGTCAGGCAATGTAACGGCTGCGAGATTCGATTCTCAGGGCCCGAGCAGATATTTTGCGGAGCGGTCGCTGCGGGCCGCTAGACAGTGGACGTTTAAGCCGCCGCGGGTTGATGGTCAGGGTGTCCCGAGCGAATGGATTTTGGGATTCGAGTTTCAGAGAGCGGGAGCCAGCGTCCATCCTTCCCAAACTTTTCCTTAGCGGAAGTTCGCTCTGCGGCCCGGACGAGACGTCTGTGGCTACGTGAGCTTTAACGCATTCAACTTCTTGGCTATTGAGCAGTACAAATCGACTGCTTCACTCAGCTGTTTTTTCTCGATGTATTCGCCTTCGGTGTGAGCTACGTGAATTGATCCGGGGCCGATCAGCAGAGGCTGCCCCCAATTGGTTAACGCGGGAATGTCCGTGGTGAAGGCGGCGACCATCGTGGGCAAGCCGTCGAGTGTGCGCAGGCGGACGAATGGAATCTCCAGAATGAATTCGACTTTGGCCAGGCCAGCGACCGCTTGTTCGATCTCGTGACGTAATTCGTCCGTGGGCCCGATTAGACGATAAAGCAATTGTGCCCGCGCTTTGTCCGGAATCACATTGGGAGCGCGGCCGCCTTCGATCACTCCGATGTTTAATGTGCATGGACCGATGCCGTCCTCAGCTGGCAGTTTCATGGCGCGGAGCCGGTGCAAAGCTTCAAGAAGTTTGTCGATCGCAGATTCGCCTAGTTCCGGATAAGCAGAGTGGGCCATCCGCCCTTCGGCGATGACATTCACTCGCAACGTGCCCTTGGATGCGCTCGCCATCCGGTTTTCGGTAGGCTCACCGTTGATCAGAAACTTGCAGCCTGGAGATTGCCGGTTGGCTATCTGTGCGCCGAGGCTGTTTCGTTCCTCGCCGACAAGAAAAAGAAGTCCCACGTGAACGTTCTCTTTCCGTAACCGTTCGGCTGCCGCGATCTGAGCGGCGATGATGCCTTTGGCATCGCATGATCCCCGGCCATAGACCCGGTTGTCGTCTTCGGACGATGGAATGAAGGGCGGGACCGTATCCAAGTGGGTCGAGAAAACGATCGTGGGCTTTGGTTGTCCGGGCGAAGTTGCGTACACGTTGCAGCGGCTGCCTTCGACAGGAAGCTTGTTTGCATGGTATCCCAGGCGGCGTAGTTCGCTGTGAACCACATCGCCCACCAGTGCTTCGTTGCCGGTGATCGATTCAATGTCCACGAGCTGACGCGTAAGAGCGACGACATCCATGGGAAAGAGGATAACGCAGGAGTGGGTGCGCACACACGGTGGTTCGTGGAAATTCAGCTCACAAACGTCGTAGAGACGCTGTAGCAACGTCTCTTCCCGCATTCACCAGCTGCTATGCTGGAGAATGACGATGAATGCACAACTCAGTTCGATTCGGTCTCTGCTCCTTGACGGTCCGGCAGGCAGGCTGGAAGCCCTGCTGAATATGGGTGCGGAACACGCGACTCACGCCGCGCTGGTGTGTCATCCGCATCCTCTTTATGGCGGAACGCTGCACAACAAAGTGGTTTTTCACACCATGAAAGCCCTGAACAGTTTTGGTTATCCGGTGTTGCGTTTTAATTTTCGCGGGGCGGGACTTAGCCAGGGCGAGCACGACCATGGCAACGGTGAAGTGGAGGACGTCCGCACAGCGCTGAACTGGCTGGATCGCGAATTTCATCTGCCTTTGATCTGTGCCGGATTTTCGTTTGGAGCTGCGGTGGGGTTGAATGCCGCGTGTCCTGATGAGCGCGTGGTGGCCGCGATCGGGCTGGGGTTGCCAGTCGATGCGATTGGGGAGCGATTGTATGACTTCGAGTTTTTGCGCGGTTGCACGAAACCAAAATTATTTGTCAGCGGCGACCGCGATCAGTTTGGTCCGCGCGCAAAATTGGAAAAAGTTGTGGAAGCGCTTCCGGAGCCGAAGAACTTGGTGATCGTCGAGGGTGCGGATCATTTCTTTGAAGGGCGGTTGCGAGAAATGCGGGCCGCGATTGAATCCTGGATAAAAGCAAGTATTCCGGGTTGATCACGTAAGGAGATCCGCCCTCGGTTGGTCCTCCACGTGGGCGCTGCCTAGGAGGCGATCGCCTCTATAATCCTTCCATGTCTTCGGCAGCAGGTAGCCGCGAACGGATCGCCATTGAGATGCGGGTTGTGGCGAGGCATCTTTTCGAGCAAGCGCTGGGGGAATCCAGTGTTGATCGAGCTTTCGAGCGCCATGTTTTCTGTGAACGCGGCGTTTTACGCGTCTGCGAGGACCTTTACGACTTGCACTCTTTCAATCGCGTATTGGTTGTTTCTATCGGCAAAGCGGCGCATACCATGGTGAACGCGCTGCAAATTCAGGCTGGAGACAATTTTGAGGGAATCGTCGCCAGTTCGGTGCAGCCGAATTCGCAGGCGCGTGGGTTCCGCTATTTTCATGGCGGACATCCCATGCCGAGTGAAGAATCGATTCGCGCTGCCGAGGCCATGTTGAAGTCGTTGAGCGCACAAAATGCATCGTCTCTCGTGATTTTCATGCTGAGCGGGGGCGGGTCTTCGATTGCCGAAAAACCGATTGATGACGAAATTTCTTTAACGGATCTGGTCGCGACTTACCGCGCACTCGTGCACTCCGGTGCGCCCATTGCCGAGATCAATGCCGTTCGCAAACATCTATCGGCGATCAAGGGAGGACGATTAGCGCAGGCGGCTCTGGGGGCGCAGCAGGTTTCGATTCTGGTTTCAGATGTACCTGACTGCACGCCGGATGCTTTGGCGTCCGGTCCGACCATGCCGGACTCGACTAGCGTGGAAGATTGTTACGCGATTGCGGCGAAGCATCGGTTGGTGGAACAGTTCCCCGCGACGGTGAGGGAATTGTTTCAGCGCCATGCGCTCGAGGAAACCCCCAAATCAGATGACCCCGCTTTTCATCGCAGCCGCTGGTGGACGGTGCTTTCGAATTCAACTTTGCTTGAAGCCAGCAAGAAAGAAGCCGAGCGCCATGGCTTCACGGTCGAAGTGGACAACAGTTGCGACGACTGGGACTATCAGGCTGCGGCTGAGTATCTGTTAGCACGCTTAGGTGAATTGAGAAAGAAATCGGATCGAGTCTGCCTCATCTCCGGCGGAGAAGTCACGGTTAAGGTCACCAACGGGGGGGTGGGCGGTCGCAACCAGCAGTTTGCCTTGGCATGCGCACAAAAGATTGCAAGCGAAAATATCACCGTGCTCAGCGCGGGCACGGATGGGATCGACGGCAACAGTCCGGCTGCGGGAGCAATCGTCGACGGAACCACACTCGAACGCGCAAGCTCTCGTGGGTTGGATCCCGCAGCCAGCCTTCTCAGCTACAACGCCTATCCTTTTTTCGATGCGTTGGGTGACACGATTATGACTGGGCCAACCGGTAACAACCTGCGCGACCTGAGAATTCTGCTGAATTACTGATTAAACGTGGACATGCCTGTCCGCGTTTTCCCCAGTTGTAGGATTTTCCAGAAACATCACCCACCCTTATTCGCAGAGTACCCGAAAAAGGATGGGTCACTCAGAACCATAATCCGCGCACACCCTTCTTTACCTATTTCCCAAGGCTACTTCAGCAAGCCATAGACGACCAAGGCATTCTTCGTGCCAATGTAGACCTTGCCGTTCACCACCGTGGGTGGTGCGAATTTCGTATTTGATCCCAGGGAGTCCCGGCCCCCGGACGCTTGCGTACTGTTGTACAACTCATTGGCCAAGTTGGTGGCGTCGTAGGCGTGCAGAATGGATATGATCGGCTGCACCACCCACACAATCCCATTGCTCGTGCCGCTCGAAGAAACGGAGGGTGTGGCGCCCGGAAAGCCGTAGGTGGTAGGAGACTTCGAGGTCGGCCCTGACAGTTGCCCATTGGCGATGGCAAAGGCCTTCACGTTATCGTTGACCCCGGAAAAATAGACGTTTCCATTCCAGTACGCGGCCGATCCGTAGTTGCAGTCATTATGAGTGCTGTTGCAGTCCCCAGAGTTAGCGATGTGCACGCCTACCGCTCCGGGAATCTCCTGCAGTATCTGATCGCCGGAACTGTCGTACTTGCCCATATTGTCCCGGTTTACCACGTAGACGGTTCCATTCTTGTCCCCGCTCAACATCACGTGCGGATATGTGCCGGTTTGATCTGGCAACAGAATCGCGGCGTTTGTGCCGAGGTCGGTATCGTGCGTATCAAAAGCCAGAGCTGCGGGCGTGAAAAAATCAGCCACCTGCAACTTACCGGTGCTCGGATGTAATTTCAAATAGGAATTGCCCCAATCGTTGACCGTATCGTCCCAACTGCCGTTTCCTGTGACGGTGAAGAGGACGTTATTCGCATCCGCCTCTATCGTTCCATTCCAGATTCCTCCTTGCTCCCCGTCGCCACCATGATTCGTAGTGTTGTTGGGAGTAGCGTTGAATATGTAGCGTCGTTTCATGGTAGTGGCGTCATATCCAAAGATCCAGCCGTGAAAAATCGGAGCATCATTGATCGAGGCGAAGGGCACGTAAACGATTCCATTTGCCAGGAGGAGAGCGCCGCGGTCGTTTTCGGAAGCTTGGTTGAAGGTCACGATACCATTGACGTTGTCTCTGCCTGTGCCGTGAACACTTCCCTTAATCACAACCGGGCTTCCCGGCAAGTCTTTTCCTGTCGACAGATCGTACTTATGAAGAACATGGAAGTACTTACCGGCATGGTTGGGGTCAGTTCGTCCTTCCACATAGATAGCGCCGTGCGTTCCCTGAGTGAGGTCAATCACCGGGGTTGCCGTGATTCCGATTACCGAGGTCAGGTACACCAAGTTGCAGTTGGATCCCGGTACCGGCTGGCTGGCACTGCAAGGAACCGGAATACCAAGATTGGTGTGCCACAGGGGCGTGGAAACTTTGAAGTCGGCATCAAACGCGTACACGCTGTTGTTCTCGGTTATGACGAACACAACGTTGTGCACCCCACCGCGAATTTGCAGGCTCGGCACATACAGAGGTTGGCCGTAAGCCAGCGAGTCCAGAGGAAACGAGTGAAGTTTCCCGAAGGTGCTTACGTTCACGTTTGATGGGGTCAGCGTCGTCTCGTTGGTATTCTCTCCCGTGCGCAGGTTGTCGTTGTGATAGGTAAGCACCGATTGGGTCAGATTTGTGGAAGCAGCACCGGCGGGTGCACCCGCCTGATAAACAGCGACGGCCGACAGCACGGCGAGAAAGAGGAAGGTAATACGATTTCCCATGGCAGTACTCCTGATTCGTCAATCAGCTTTAAAGCTGGAAAACTGGCGGAGAGGAAACGACATAACTTCTGTCCGGTGCCGAAAGCTTCTGGTTGGATGTTCCCCCATAGTGAAAGACGCGCCTTGGATCTCAGCCCATTTGCTTGCGGCTTAAGTCTTTCCGGCCCGATTTTGATTATCAACGCCTTTACCGGGTTGCCTGACATACGAAAACCGCGGGCCAAATTCAAGAAGAAATCGGTTGTGGCTGAGCTGTTGAGAACGATCTTCGCGGGTCAGGTCAGACGTAGCGTCAGCGACGGAAGCGGGAGGCCCTCGACCTCGGCGGTCCAAACATTGCCTTCGTTGGTTAGATGTCCGGCGGTAAGGGTTCCGGAGCTGATGATTTCGCCAGCGCTCAATGGCTCGGTTGGAAAGCGGCGGACGATGGCTGCACCTAATTCGGCAAGGCACAAAGCGGGGCTCCGCAGGCTGTTTCTCCCTGATCCGTCTTCTACGAACTCTCCATTTTTTAACATGCGGAGCTTGAATCGCGCGAGTTGGTCTACGAGGCCGGCAATCATTTCGGGCAGTATGTGTACCCGCTCTCCGACCACGAGCGCGGCATGCAGGCCGAAGGAGGCGACGAAATCACTGGGTTGAAACTTCCAGTCGGGAAAGGGGCAATCGATGATTTCGAATCCCAGTGCTAGCCAGTCTGTCGATTCGAGCGCAGAAGTGGCATCGAGGCCCTCGGATGTGATCGGTTGTTTCAAACCGAAAACAATCTCGGGTTCAATCTTGAGCGACCGGCGGTGCGGCAGCGTGAGCGTACCGGAGTTATTGTCGCTGTGCTGAACCGTGTCGTCGTACATGTGGGCCCAGACCAGGGTTTCGAGTTTGAGCACGCGCCACATGGCTTTGTTGGCGTAACCAACTTTGCGGCCTGCGGCTCTGTGACCGCTGGCTTCGCGGATGCGCTTGAGTGCGGCTTCAACTTCATAGGCCGCGTTGAGATCGAAACCGGGGCGGGCGGAGGGAGGAATGGCGACCATCTGGTCCGTCTCATACGCTGAAAGGAGTTCCTGGGCTATAGCTGCGGCGTCATTGTGCGACATGTTCGGTTTCCACGGCCGTGGTTTGTAAAGTTCGACGTTCCGAATCTTAACAGAGCCGGTTTGGTAACTGGCTCGACGTGATGGCGCCCTGCGGGGTCAGAATCTTGTCTGCTGTGTTTAATGCAACGCTGAAGCGTTGCTCCACCCTTCTGCGGTAGTTCATGGCCGTTCCTAATCTGACAACATTCCCAGGGTAGGGTTCAGTTCAAAACGATGGTAACTTACACTCGTCCGGGAGTTCCGATAACCTGAGAGCAATCGATGATTTCGGTCACATGTTCGCCAGGAGGAACACGATGAAGCTGACGGCTAGACTTTCGGTGCCAAGCATTTCGCGACGTCGTTCTAGTTGCTGGTTGCACTCTCAAATCTTGCTGTTGTCCCTTCTTGGTCTGGGATTGGCGAGCGCTCCTGCAGTCGCCCAAAACGCGGTGGTGTTGGTGGGATCGGGATCGAGTGTCCCGGCTCCTCTTTATACCCGATGGACGCAGGAATATGGCAAGCACAACTCGCACATTCAGATGCGATATCTCCCGGTGGGGACGAGTGAAGGGATTAAGCAGATTTCCCATGGGGTGGGCGACTTCGGCGCCGGGGAAGCTCAGCTTTCGGAAAAGGAACGCAAAGACGAAGGTTTGATCGAACTGCCGGTCGTCCTCATTGGGATCGTTCCCATCTACAATCTTCCCGATGTGCACTCGGAGCTTCGGCTTTCGGGAGAAGTATTGGCGGAGATCTTCCTGGGAGATATCAAAACCTGGAACGCTGCCCCGATTGCCAAACTCAATCCGGAAATTGCATTGCCGAACCTTGCGATCCAAGTCGTTAACCGCCCCCCAGGCAAGGGATCCAACTTCGTCTTCACTGAATTTCTCTCCAAGGCAAGTTCCAAGTTTCGAGGCCAAGTGGGTATCAGTCCTTCGCCTAAGTGGCCGGTCGGAGTCGCGACGGAACGTAGTTCGGATATGGCGGACAAGGTGAAAAATACTCCAGGTTCAATCGGCTACGTCGAGTATCAATATGCGGTGAAGGGCGGAATTTCCCAGGTTGCGGTGTTGAATCCCGCGGGCAGGTTTGTCAGGGCTTCCGCTGAGAGTATTGCTGAGGCATGCAAAGCCATAGAAGCGCCGCGGTGGAATAGCTTCTCTGCCTCGCTGACCAATGCCCCCGGAGCGGATTCTTTCCCCATTACCAGTTTCACCTGGATTTACCTACGAAACAAATCTACCGATTCTTCTCGTGCAGCGGCGTTAGTCGAGCTCTTGGATTGGATGTACACGGACGGCCAGCAGTTTGCGGTGCAGGAAGGCTATTCGGAACTACCCCCGCCGTTGCTTGCAGCAGTACGAAAGAAGGCCAAAGACTTGCAATGAGCGGCGTCGCCCAGGTTCTGCGCAGACCTGATAAGATTCGCTAGTTTCGTTGGGGGAACTATGCGGATTTGCTTCGTCTTAGCTTGTATTGCGGGGATGACGGCTCTGGCTTCGGGCCAAGAGCCAGCGACCAATGCCGGTGAAGGCCATCCATTCGCCAGCGTGTCCACGGATCCTGCCCTGAAAGAAACGTTCGAGGCGAAAATCAAAGCTGAATGGGAAGCTGTGAAGAACAAGGATAAAAAGGCGTACGCCGATTTGCTGGCGGACGATTATCAAGGAGTGGAAGTCGACGGCCGAGGTGAAAGGAATAAGATTCAAGCTCTAAACGAACTGGCTGAGAGCAACGTTTTCAACTACACGTTGTGGGGTTACAAACTGATTCCGCTGAGTTCCGACGCCGCCTTTGTCATCTACGAAGTTACCCTCCAGTTTCCGCCTAAATCGGCCGTGCGTTTTTCGAGGGTGTATATCACGGAGCTCTGGGTGAAGCGCGCCGGTCAATGGAAGGAACTGCACTACCAGGAAACTCATGTCAAGTAGCTACCTTTGCCCGCGCAACCTTTGCAATCGTGCCGCATCCCACTAATTAAGGAGAAATCTCAATGACCAAAATGTGGTTGGTTCTGCTGGTATTTTCCGGCAGTTTTCTCCTGGCACAAGACAGCAGTACCAGCAGCATGGGCCAGGACAACTCAAAACATGCTAAAGGAGAGGTGACGGTGCAGGGCTGCGTGAGCAGAGCCAGCGGCGATTACATCTTGATGAAGCAGAATCCGGCGATAACGTACGAACTCCAGGCTACTGGCAAAATAAAGCTCCGGAGCTATCTTGGACAACGAGTGGAAATAACCGGGAAGACATCACCTTCAATGAGCACAAGCTCGGACAGCATTTCAAAGACTGGTTCTCCCTCGCCGGTGACCCTAAACATCAGTTCGATCAAGACGATTTCGAAGGAATGCGCGCTGCGTCCTGTCGCCGCCCAATAACGAGGATCCTAATCGCAATCCGGAGGCATGGCTGAGATCTCCGATCCGGAGTCGCAGGGAGGTTTTTTCTTGGACGGCTCGAGCAACGCTGCCCGGCTGTAACGTAGAATCCACAGCCCTTCGTTGTTCGTGAGATAGATCAATCCGTGGCCGCCGTCAGGCAGCAGGCTTGTAACGCCGCTAAATTCCTGGAGGGTTTTAGGATTGCGGGGGTCGCTCAAATCCAGCACTCGCACCGTTTCCGTGGGATGGGCACTGCTGGTGAGAGTGGTCGGCTTCTTGTCCGGCGCCTCCGAAATGGCTACTTGCGGAGTGACCATTTCCAAATTCCCCGCCGTAGCTTGATTCGGCTGCACCGTCCGCTTAAGCAGGTTCGGCTTCTCGGGCTTGCTCACGTCAACCACCATGAAGCCTTGCTTGGAGGCCTGCTGCACATATAAATACTGCTTCCCTTCTTCCTTCTGCAGCAGCATTTGATTTCCCGTGGCCTGCGGAAGTGGGAGGTGTGCGATTACGGTTGCGGGAACGTCTGTGGGTTTCTTAGGCGGTTCGTCTTTAGCTGACGACAACGTGACAAAAAATGCGAAGAAGGCCAGAACTACGATTCCGGCGGAGACGATGCGTCTATTCATAATTCACACCAACTTCTGGTCTACGGCTATTGCGTGAAACTATACCACGGGTTTCGTGCTCCTGCCGCTGCGCGACAGGACCGGGTCAAAAGACCCGGTCCTCCACGTCCACTCACTGTTCCCCGTAGACGCCGATACAACCGTTGCTGCTCTGCGTCGTGCAGATTCCACCCGCCTGCAACGGCACAAAGGCGTGATTGTTGCTAGAGTCAACCGCAATGCTATGCGAGTTCGCATTGGTCGCAACGTTCTCCAGCCAGGTATTTGTCTTGGCGTCGATTACGCCCATGACCGGGCCATTGGGCATGTCTCTCGCGGCCACGTAGTAGCGGTTATCGCCCGCGTTGTACCAGATCTCGTCGACTCCGCCGACCTGGGTAATTTCCGTGATAATCGCGCCCGATGTGCCGTCGATGACGAACAAGTTAGGCGGAAAAGCCTCACCGTCATGATCCGCGCAGCCCACCATGAAGTTGTTTCCCGGACCCTGAACGACGCTGGTCGGCATGCAATTCTGCAGCACGAAGGTGTTGACCACCACCGGCCCATTTGGGTTTCCGAGCCGGGGATCGATCTCATCGACGCAACCGATGTTGGTTATACCGATGCAATTTTCATTCGTCTGCAAAAGGTGACCGGTGTTGGGATTCCAGGCCATGCCGCCCAATCCGGCGGGTGCTATCGCGCCGGCACAGTTGGCGCCGGGTGCGGTCTGGCTACAGAATGCTCCCGTGGTTTGGTCGATGAGCGGACCATGATGGCAGGGAATTGTGTAGGTGGTGCCGATGGGCGTGATCCCGCTCAGACCGGGGAGACCGAGCACAGGATTGGCGTTGGCTATCCCTCCGGAAACACCGCTGAAGACGTGCGGGTTCGAGGGATCGGGGCATGGGAACGTTACTCCAACGGTATCAACCGGCACGGTCGCACTGAGTCCTGCTCCGCCCGAAGCCTTGCCGCCTGCGCCGTCGTAATAAATCTGTCCGATAATGCAGCTCGGAGGATTAAACGAAGTGCCCGCTACTCCCGGATCCAATATCGGCGACGGTTGTGGAATCGCAGTGCCTGATCCCTGAAACGGGTACCCGCCGCTGGTACCGTAATTCGCTAAGACGAAACCGGCTTCATATGGGCCGTAAGCGAGCGTGGGCACAATCGGCAGGCAATGGCTTGTTCTAGCGACGACGCCGGACATATCGATGAACGTGACAAAGGGTAATCCGGGATCGCCATTGATGACGGCAAGAACGTGATGAACAGGATCGTATGCCATTTCATCAGCGCGGTCGTCTCCGCAAGTAGCTGCCGACCCAGCCTCACCGTTCCAGGAAGCGACGCAAGGGCCGATGCCCAGTGGTCCGTCGTAGTCTGCAGATGTGCCCGTAGGTATGGTTGCGAGCACAGTTGGCGGTGTCGCCGTCAAATCAAAGACCGCTACACTCGCGTTGCCGACAGCCGTAAACAAGGTCTTGCCGTCTGGAGTAACTTCCTCGCCGTCTGGTCCTGACATGGGATTTACGCCGTTGGCACGCGAAGCGCAGCACTGCGCGCCAGGGAATCCGCCGAAATTGCCGTTCGCGCCAAAGCCCGAAATGAGGTGAAAGGGAGCATTTCTGCATCCGAAGCGCGTGAAGTTTCCAACAACGTCAACTTGGGGCGGTACCGTGGGATCACAGGGACTGGCCGCATTTCCCGCGTTGGTCACGGCGTTGCTGCCTTGAATGGCATTGATCGCGATATTGTTGACGGTATCCACGACCACTATGGCCAGCCCAATGCGATCCGAGACGTAGTCGCGGTGCGTGGCCTGGTTGAGCCAGCTTATGTCGAAAGAGTTGAATGGACCACCGGGTTCGCCAGTTGGGTTGTGCTCGGGCACCGTGATGTTCACGATGTCGGCGTAACCGTCCGCCGTGGTCGTACCGCACACCGGGCAGTTCTTTACGTTGCCGCAGCCGCTCGCAATCACAAACAACGCCGTGAGAAGAACAGTAAGCAGAATTCTCGATCGCATCGAATCTCCTCCTGCAATTTTCCCTTCAGAGCAGATTGCAACTAGCCCTGGCGTCCAACCAAAACCTCACCCACAATTTCACCACGTGCCAAGCAGATTCCTCAAAAGCGGAACTGCAATTCCTGCGTCAAGGCATAGAAATTCTGCGGCACTTGCCCGGTAATGCTGGGCTGCTTGAGCTGATCGATGTTTACGTTGAACTGGTATTTCACCCAGTAGTTCAGATACCAGTTGACTCCAAAAGTGATCTGGTCGGTGTGATAGTCGTAGGCGGGAACAAATCCCGGTGTGTAAAAGTTCAGGAAACTGGAAGCGGGTGCGTTCCCCTGAATACCAGAGTACCGTGCGGCGACTTCCCATGCGCCCCAGCCGCGTCCCTTGCCGCCCGGAGTATCGGGACCAAGCAGCGGCCGCTTCACTCGCGGAGTGCCGTTCTCGGGGCGTTTTTCGCCGGTGAGCAGATACGTCGCGCCGATGTTCCAGGCCTTGGCGCCGACGCCGGGAATCGTCAGGAACGCGAGGCCTCCTGGTGTCTCGGAGCCCACGGCGTAGCGTTGCTGCTGCAACTGCACGTACTCGCCGCGCAGCGCGAAACCCGATTTGATGTAGGTGAATTCACCCTCGTACCGCTCGGTGGGACCGTTGATCCTCAGCTGCGGGAAGAAAGCGTAAGTGGCATCGGGAAGGAGTCCGCTAAAGCTCAGGTCTCCGGAAAGTCCCCGAGAACGACCATGGCTGATGGAGCCGCCAAAAGCAAGTTGCTTGAACAAATCCTTCTTGCTCTTGCGCCAGGGATAGAAGCGGAGCCTGCCAACAAACTCCGGTTCGTTGGTGGCGTTTGCGGTAACACCATTGCGGCCGTTGAATGCGCCGGCCCACCATTGCACGACGCCGCCAGAGATGTCCCCGTGCAACACCGCGCCGGGACAGCGAAAGGCGGTGCCGGCGCAGGGGTACAGCAGCGACTGCAAGCCGCGTTCGACGAAATCGAGGTTGGTAGCGCCAATTCCGGTTTCCTGAGCAAAGGGTTCCTTGAATTGACCCGCCTGCAATTGGAACTCGGGCCTGAGCCTCACGTTGAGATAAACGTCGCGTACAATTGCCCCTGTTGTCGCATTGGCGTCGGTCAAGATGGCGTAGTCGAAATGGGAGCCGTAGTTGCCCTGGAAGCCGAAACGGGCGCGCCGGATAACGAATGTATCGGAGGGAGCGCCATCGCCCTTGTATGCGCGATGGTCGATGTCGACGTAGCCGTACGGCATGATCTGGAACTGGCCATCGGCGCTCTTGATGAAAAAATGCTCACCGTTCCATCCCGCCGTGAGCGGGGCTTCCTTCTTGGGCTCGGCCGCAGGCTTGGCCTGGTTGATCATTGCCGCTTCGATCCCAGGCTCGGGCTGAATCAAAACCGTGTTCACCAGATGAACGCCTTCGGTCCCGCCGCCGCTTACGGGTTGCACACTGGCTCCGAGCGAACCGGTCTCAGCCGCAGGCCTCACACCCGCCGAATTTCCGTCGGCAGCTTGTGCCTTGCTTCCAACCAATTGCTGGACCATCGCCTTCAATTCTTCGATGGTCTTGCGTTGCGCTGCGACTTCGCTGCGCAGCTCATTGACCTCTTCCTTGGTGGCGCCCGCGGGAGTCGATCCGCCGGTCTTGCTCGCGGGTTGCGTGCCTTGAGCATGTACGAGCAAAGCTGGCGACATGAAAAGCAGAAGGAGGAAAAACGCTGTTAGCGAGCGCATGTGTTTCCTTTCCGACCATGAGTTGGCCGACCACCTGCCCGTCCCGGGAACAAGCATGCACGCGCTTCAAACGCCGGGTGCCTCGGGGCGGCAATCCTGAACCGACTATTTGAAAACTCGATAACTTGTATGAAAAGCGGACCAATCCGCTGGGGGGTCTGTTTACCACGTTTTTGAGGCGTGAGTCAAGCAATCTTTTTCTGCTGGCGCTGGCAGCGTTAAAACTCACAGTGATCTTCGATTGAGGAAGACATGCAAAAACAATCATCTGTGTGTCTCCAGTTGCCGACGTGGTAACGGTGCGCAACCGGTTGACAGCGCTGCAAAACGGCTGACTCCAGTTCGGGTTTCTGACGGGATGCCAAACAAAAACTGTCACAGAATAAATGGGAGGCGAGCGGCATCACCGTGATCACGATCACACATAACAGTTTGTTGAACCAACCTTGCGGCCAGTTGACTCTGTAGCATCGCCCTGCAATGATGTGGTTGTGCCGGAACGCAAGCTCAGAATCGTCAGGTTTATTGGGAGCACGCCGAACACCGCGTATTGCGATGTTTGCAGGTTAACCTTCCGGACGCGGCGGGAATTTGTCGTCGACGCGGACAAAGCGAAACAGCAACTGCAATCTGATTTCGACAAGCATGAGTGCAAGCCAGAGGAGGGTGCGGTCAATGATGCGCTCGACCACATCCGGTAATTCGTGGTACTCCGACGGGCCAAATCGCGCCTGCTAAGGCTGCATCCCGCAAATTGGCTTGACACTCGTTGCACAGGTAAGTCGCACGCCGCCGAATTACTGAGCCTAGCCGGTTTCCCGCGAGCATGTTGGAGGGTCTGATCGCATGGCAATACACACCGAAGAAACCACGTCGCAGTACATGAACTACGCACCCGCTGATTTGAATCCCCAGAAAGATCTTCCCAAGGGATTCTTCGATTTCCTGTTGCCGCTTCATAAGCAGTTCACGCCTTGGCAACAGAAGCTGGTCGCGAAACGCGCGAAGGTGTTGGAGCAATCGCATCGCGGGCATCCGCCAGATTATCTTGCGCCGTCCGAAGCCACCACTTCGGACTGGCGTATCGAGGTGCCCGACTGGTGCGCGGATCAGCGCAACCAGATGACGGGGCCCGCGGACGACGCTGAATTGACAGTGAAGCTGTTGAACTCCGGATCTCCCGCGGTGATGCTGGATCTTGAAGATTCCACTGCAAACACCTGGGAGCACATGATGTTGGCGGTCAAGAACACCCTCGCTGCCTACAAGTACGAACTCAGTTATGACGATAAGAAGCGGGGAAAGAAAGTTACAGTGCAGCGCTCGAAAACCGTGACTTGGGTGCGTCCCCGTGGGCTGCACCTCAGCCAGGGTGGCGTCATCAAGAACGAAATCATGTCGGCCTCCCTGTTCGACCTCGCTCTGCTCTGGTACCAGATCGATCCGGCGTCGCTACCTCACAACTTCTCGGTTTACATTCCCAAGAGCGAGTCCGCTGAGGAAGCCTTCTGGTGGCGCGACCTGTTTCAGGCTCTCGCCAAACACAAAGGCTTGTCGCCGGATTACATAAAGTGCATGGCATTGGTCGAGGCACATCCCCTGGCCTATCAGATGGAGGAATTTCTGTTCAACCTGCGCGAGCACTGCCTGGGATTGAACCTTGGCCGGTGGGATTACATGGCCTCGCTGATCGATTTCATGTCGGAAGATCCCAATTGGATTTTGCCCGACCGCAATACTATTCCGCACGATGTGGCATTTTTCCAGAACTTCCGCACGCTGATGCCGGAGATTTGCCACAAGCACGGCGCTCATGCCATCGGCGGAATGACCGCACTCTTTCCCAGCCGCACTGACGCTGAATTGAACCAACGTGCTCTGAAAGTGCTGAAGGAAGACAAGAAGAATGAAGCTAACTGCCTGATGGATGGGGCATGGACAGGCCATCCTGATCAGAACGAGATCGCAGTTGCGCAGTTTCCCTTTCCCAATCAGATCGCAAAGCGGCCGAAGCTGGCCAATGCGCATCCCGATCTGCGGCCAGTACCAAAAGGCGTTGGAAAGACGACGCTCGAGGGAACGCGGGCGGCCGTGCGCACGGTGATCCGTTATCGCAATGGCGTGCTTAATGGCAAGGGAGCCAGCCTGCTCGATGGCTTCATGGAGGATCTGGCTACCGACCGCATCTATCGCCTGATGATTTCGCAGCGCGTGCGCCACAAGGTCAAAGTTCCTGGCGACGATGGCAAGCCAATTGAGCACACCCGTGAATTGGTCACCCGCATTTTTGACGAAGAGCTGTCGAAGATTCAGCGTGATTTGCCGGCGGAGATTGATTCCAACTCGGCTAAGACGCTTCCCGAAGCCCGCCGTATTGCGGAGCAGATGATTGTGCAGGGGCACCATTCGCCGATTTAGTGGGAGATTGATGGACCGTGGTTCTCGATAGATCAACACGCTCCTGTCATTCCGAGCGAAGTCCCAGAACCTGCTTTTTTGCCGGCGGAGCGGAAAGCAGGTTTCCCGACTTCGCAGGATCAAGAAACGCTGATCGAACTGATCAGTACAATTAGCTTGACCGCATTTGCGTGATCGGTGCCCACTGTTAGATTGCATCCCATCTTTACGGGTGAAGAGAAACGAGGACTATGAGCGTTACAGAACAGCAGGCTCCCGCAGTTAGTTCGTTCCCTCCATTGTCGCCGCCTAAGCGCTACTTATTCGGGCCTGGACCTACCATGGTCGACCCGCGAGTGTATGAAGCACTGTCGAAGCCGATTGTCGGACACCTCGACCCTTATTTCATCCAGGTGATGGCGGACGTCCAGCAATTGCTGAAAATGGCTTATGGCACCCGCGATGGCGCCACGCTGGTAATTTCGGGCACCGGCAGCGCGGGCATGGAAGCTGCAGTCGCCAACTTCGTCGAATCGGAAACCAAATTAGCTGTGTTCGCCAACGGATATTTCTCCGACCGGCTTACCGAGATGGCCAAACGCCACCGTGCGAACGTGGTTCGCTTTGAAAAGCCTTGGGGTGAGATCTTCTCCGATGATGAAGCTCGTGAGTTCATCGCTCGCGAGAAACCCAAAGTGGTGGCTTATGTTCATGCCGAAACCTCGACAGGCGCGTTGCAATTGGGCCGGGCGATCTGTGACGCCGCTCACGATGCCGGCGCTCTGGTGATCGCGGATTGCGTCACCTCGCTCGGCGGAGTGCCAGTCGAGTTCGACAGGACCGGTATCGACGTCGCATACAGTTGCACACAAAAAGGGCTTAGTTGTCCGCCGGGATTATCTCCGATGGGCATGTCGTCACGAGCTATGGAATTCCTGCGCGCCCGCACTACTCCATCGCGTAGTTGGTATCTCGACCTCAAGCTGATTCATGACTACTCGACGGTGTCGCACCGCTACCATCACACCGCGCCGATTTCCATGTTTTATGCGCTGCGAGAAGCGCTGCTGGTTATTGCGGAAGAAGGAATCGAGAACCGATGGGAGCGGCATCGCCGTTCTCACCGGTCATTCGTAAAAGGTGTAGAGGCCATGGGCATGCGTCTGCACGTTCCTGAAGCCCACCGAATTGCAACTCTTAACACGGTTTGCGTTCCCAAAGGTGTGGACGAAGCGAAAATTCGAAAACGCCTGCTGGACGGCCCCGGTATAGAGATCGCCGGAGGCTTCGGTCCGCTTGCGGGGAAAGTCTTCCGCATCGGCGTTATGGGTCCCTTGGCCACCGAGGACAACGTACAGTTTTTTCTGCAAGAGTTCGGTAAGGCCTTGAAGGCCGAAGGCTGCTCGAGTTGAATTGATCACATTCTTCGCTGGCGCGGGATGATCAGCGGAAGAGTGCTGCTGCAATCCTTTCGCTTCACGAACAACAAACAGAATCAGTCTGGCATCCAAAGACACGCCCCAGAGGGCGACAACGCATGACGCTGAAGTCGGTCGACACGCTGCTCGACGTCTTACATTTCGCCGATAGTCACACCGCCGTTATCGTTCCCGAGCTCGGAATCCGTGTCACCTACGATTCGCTGCGGCAACAAGTCCTCGCCATGGCGAACGCTTTAGCCTCCGCGGGCATTCGACGCGGGGATGCAGTGGCGATCGCATTGCCGAATGGATTGCCTGCGATTGTGAGCTTTTTAGCAGCTTCCATCGCTGGAACTGCAGCCCCTTTGAATCCCGCGTATCCCTATGAGGAGTTTCATTTTTTTCTGGGTGACACCAATGCGCGCGTTTTGCTTTGCCCAGCAGTAGGAGCGGAATTCGTGCGCACAGCAGCCGCGGACCGTAAGATTCCAGTGTTCTCAGTGGAAATGAGCAACCAGGGCAACGTTCACCTGGTAGATGCTCCCACCGGAGTATCGGCCACAGAACCCGGCGCCGACGACATTGCTTTGATGTTGCACACCAGCGGAAGCACGGGGCGACCGAAGCGTGTGCCCCTGCGGCATTTCAACCTCGCCGTTTCGTCAGCGAACATCGCGAATAACTACGCACTTTCTGAAGAAGATGTCTCGCTGTGCATTATGCCTCTGTTCCACATTCATGGATTGATTGGCTCGACCATGGCAACTTTGCTTTCTGGAGGTGCCGTCGTCGTACCCTCGAAGTTCAACGCGCTTTCTTTCTGGCGCACGGTGCGCGAACATCACGTAACCTGGTATTCGGGCGTGCCAACGATGCACCAACTCCTGCTGGCCCGCACTCACCACAAACCGCCAGAGGCCTCCTCTCTGCGCTTTATCCGTTCTTGTAGTGCGCCCCTCTCTCCCGAACTCATTCACAAGATCGAGGACGTGTTTGGTGTGCCCTTCGTCGAAGCCTACGGGATGACCGAAGCTTCGCATCAGATGACCTCAAATCCTTTGCCGCCGCGGCACCGCAAGGTTGGATCGGTTGGAGTAGGCGCCGGCCTGCGCGTCAGGATTATGGACGCAAACGGGAATTCTCTGGAAAACAACCAACGCGGCGAAATCGCTATCCAGGGCGCGAATGTATTTCGCGGATACGAAAATAATCCGGAAGCCAACGCCCGCGCCTTCGTCAACGGATGGTTTCGCACCGGAGATCAGGGCTATCTTGACGAGGATTGTTATCTGCACCTGACCGGCCGCATTAAAGATATCATCATCCGTGGAGGCGAGAACATCGCGCCTCACGAAGTCGACGAGATTTTGCTCAAGCATCCGGCAGTCGCGGCGGCCGTCACCTTTGGCTGCCCGCATCCCACGCTGGGCGAAGAAGTGGCTGCGGCCGTCGTCTTGCACGAATCCCATGGTGCCACTGAATTAGCACTCATCAAATACTGCCGTGAGTTCCTGGCAGAGTACAAATGTCCAACCAAGATTTATCTGGTGAAGAGCATTCCGACCACGGCTACCGGGAAAATTCGCCGCCGTGCGGTGGCAGCCGCACTGCTGGATGATCGCCGATGAAATTCCTGATCGCCGGTGCCGGCGCAATCGGAGCGTACATCGGTGCGCGCATGGCACAGGCCGGATTCGACGTCACCCTGTTCGCACGCGGCCCCCACCTTCGCGCCATGCAGGAGCGCGGTGTCCAGGTGAAAAGCAGCGAGGGAGATTTCGTCGCGCGCCCCACAATCGCGAGCTCTCTCGAAGAAGTGGGCGCGGTCGACATTGTTTTTCTCGGCGTAAAAGCGCACGGCCTGCCACAACTCGCGCCTCAGTTGCGCCCGGTGCTGGGACCCGACACAACGGTCGTCAGCACCCAAAACGGAATCCCATGGTGGTACTTCCAGGGTTTCGGCGGCGAATGGGATGGACTCCGTCTCGAGCGCGTCGATCCCGGTGGCGTGATCGCCTCGGCCATCGAAGCTCGTCGCGTGGTTGGGTCCATCGTTTACCTTGCAACTGAAATCACCGCGCCCGGAGTGATTCAACACATCGAAGGAGACCGCGTTACGCTAGGCGAACCGGAGGGTACGCGCTCTGATCGGTGCCGCCGAATCGCCGACGCGCTCATCGCCTCGGGCTTGCGCTGCCCCGTCACCACACGACTGCGCCACGAGATTTGGGTGAAAGCCTTGGGCAATGCGTCGTTCAACCCCGTCAGCGCACTGACGCGCGCAACACTGGTTCAGATGGCGCGCGATCCGGGAGTTTGTTCCGTAATCCGCCACATCATGGAGGAAGTGGAAGCGGTTTCGCGCCGGTTGGGCATGGAGTTGCCGGTTTCCATCGACCAGAGAATTGCCGGAGCTGAAAAAGTAGGGGAGCACAAAACCTCCATGCTGCAGGATCTTGAAGCCGGCCGGCCCATGGAACTGGAAGCGCTGGTGGGCGCCATGGTCGAACTAGGAGAGCGCGTGGGACTTCCCATGGTTTACACGCGAACCGTATATAATTGCACCAAACTGCTGGCTCAGAGCAATTGGACCGACACAAAGGTGAATGCTCCTCTAGACGCTCTAGCCCGTTAGCCGGCCTGATTTGACGAGTTCCTGCCCCCATTACCTCTATGCAGGAAGTGAGCAATTCAGACCAGCTATTCCTTCTGGATAGGCGGATCATCATGGTAGAGACGAGCACGTCTTCTCTCTCTTTCAGGTCCTCTGAACTAAGTCAGGCCATCTGAAGTTCTCTCCTCTTAGTTCCGCAGCTCCTAAAGGAACAATTCATGAAAAAGATAATGTCACTGTTGTTGATGGGCTTCTTGGGCCTGGTTGGAACTTACGCGTTTGCACACTCGGGTCGGGAAGACACGGTCGACCGATTGCAAAAATCGGTGGACGTTCTGCACGCGGTGATGTCGACCCCGGACAAAGGCATCCCCGAAGAAGTATTGAGTGGAGCAAAATGCATTCTTGTAGTACCAGACTTGATTAAGGGCGGCTTCATTTTTGGCGGCAAGCACGGCCGTGGAGTAGCTTCCTGTCGAACATCCGAAGGCTGGAGCGCGCCTGCATTCGTATCGGTTGGCGGCGGTAGCTGGGGATTGCAGATCGGAGTCGAAGGTGTGGACCTGGTTATGCTGGTCATGAATGACCAGGGCTTCCAGCATCTGTTGTCGAGCAAATTCGAACTGACCGGCGAAGGATCGGTTGCAGCGGGTCCAGTAGGCCGTCATGCTTCCGCCGGTACCGACTGGAAGATGAACACGGAAATGCTTACCTACTCGCGTTCGAAGGGCGCTTTTGCCGGCTTGACGCTTGAAGGCGCAGTAGTCGAGCAGGACAACGACTCTACGCACGCCATTTACGGCAAGCACATGCAGTTCCGCAACATTCTTTCGGGCAAAGTATCAACTCCATCGAGCGGAGTCGCATTCGTGAAGGCTGTTACAGCGGCAGGCCAACAGGCACGGATAGCCGAGGCTAAAGAAGACAAGAAGTAAGCGACGCAGAAGCTTTGCGGAAGATTGATTTCGGCCGGCCGAATCCATGATTGGTTTCGGCCGTTGCCTCAAAGCTCAATGAAAGGTGAAGAGAAATGAAAGTGAATCTACGTGGATGTCTTTGGACGCAACTGGCTTGCCTGATGCTTTGGTCTGTTCTTTCATTGGCGCAGTCGTCAGACTCCGGGCAAAATCTCGAAGCTTGCAAGGCCGGCCGGGAGACTTGCGATCGTTCAAAGCTGAATCCCGCGCAGGCAGCCGAACTCGACGCCACCAACCGCGAGCGCAACGTTTCCAATTGCAGAAATGGCTTCGATTCGTGTGACCATGCGAAACTTAGCGCGCCGCAAGCGATTGCACTGGCCGTCGCCAATCACCAGCGTAACGTCTCCGATTGCAAAGATGGCGTCGCCTCTTGCGACCCTTCTCGATTGACCAAGTCGGAAGCCAGTGAATCGTCGGCGGCAGCGCAACAGCGCAACATTTCCGACTGCAAAGATGGAATCGGCGATTGCGATCGCTCTAAACTAAGTCCCTCGGAAGCCGTCGCCGTGGACACCGCCCGGCACCAACTCAACGTCTCCGACTGCAAGAATGGCGCAGGGCTCTGCGATCATTCCAAGCTCAGTGCTTCGGAAACCGGTGCAGTGGCCGCTGCGGAACATCAACGCAACGCACAGAATTGCGAAAATGGCTGGAACGATTGCGACCGTGCCAAACTCACGACATCGGAGGCCGATCAAACCGCCGCCGCCGACCACCAGCGCAACATCTCCGCGTGTAGAAATGGCCTGGAAACCTGCGACTACTCAAAACTGACTCCCCCCGAAGTCAAGACGCTAGCGGACGCCGAACAGCAACGTAACTATAAGGCCTGTTTAAAAGGTTACGGTTATTGCGATCGCTCTCGTCTAACCGCTGCCGAAGCTAAGGCAATTCCCTCTGAGCACAACCCCTTGCCGTGATAAGGTGGAGGCGACGACCGAAGCTGAGATTCGATTGGAACAAATCAGGTAAGGTGAAGCCGATATGAGGATGTGCCAGTTCATGCTCTTCGTGCTGGCAGTAGCTGGCGTCTTGGTGTTGCCGCCAGCAGCCGGGGCGCAGAGCCTGAGTGATTCGGCACACGTCTCTGCAACTACAGTCCTATCGACCCGTACGCCGCCCGCTGATTTGACTTACACGCGCCCCACACAGAAAACCAAGCTCCGCAACTACGCCTTCGACGCGTTCGGTCCGTATCCAATAGTCGGCGCCGCCTTGGCCGCTGGCATCAACCAGTGGCAGAAAACTCCGCCAGACTGGCAGCAAGGCGCCGAGGGTTACGGCAAGCGATTCGCATCCGACTTCGGCATCGCAGCTGTCACTACGACGACGCGCTATGCGCTGGCGCAGGCCTTCCGTGAAGATACGTTGTATTACCGGTGTGAGTGCAAGGGCGTGTTTCCGCGGCTCGGCCATGCCGTGATTTCGACTTTCACTGCACGCCGAGGCGAAGATGGCCATCGCGTCTTCTCTTTTCCAGCCCTCGTGGCGCCGTACGCCGGCACTATGACCGCCGTCTACGCCTGGTATCCCGGCCGCTACGAAGCCGCCGATGCGCTGCGAATGGGCAACTACAGCCTGCTGGGCTATGTAGGCGGGAACATTGCCCTGGAGTTCCTTTATGGCGGACCTCACTCCTTGCTCTCTCGCATCCATCTAAACAAGACACTAGGAGCACCAATCCCAAGTTCGACTCCCTGATCGATTAGTTTAGACCGCACGACTCAGTAAGTTCCTGACCGTGCCCTTTTGAAATTCTACTTTGGCCGATTATGATGTCTGGCGGAGGTGAAGGTCGCTATGCGTCTGCTGAAACGCGTAACTGGATGTTTGTTAGTGCTGGGCATCTTCGCAGGGACTCTTCTCGCACAAGAGAAGTTCACCACGCAACTGATCCCGCGAGAGGTGCTGTTTGGTAATCCAGAGCGCGCCCAGCCACTGATTTCGCCCGATGGCACACAACTGGGATATCTGGCTCCGGTAAATGGCGTATTGAACGTCTGGATTCGCACCCTCGGCAAGGACGATGACCGAGCCGTCACCGCCGACAAATATCGCGGTATCCGCAATTTCATCTGGCAGTACGACAACCAGCACATTCTTTACACCCAGGATGTCGGCGGCGACGAGAATTGGCGGCTTTACCAGACCGACATCATGACCAAGCAGACCAAGGATCTGACGCCATTCGAGAAAGTTCGTGTCGACATCGTCGCTTATGACTGGAAGTTTCCCGACAACATCCTGGTGCAGATGAACAAGCGTGATGCCAAGGTGTTTGATGTACACCGCATTGATTTAAAGGCAGGGACAGTCGAATTGGATAGCGAGAATCCCGGTGATGTCGCGGGTTGGCAGGCTGACAATGCTTTGCATATCCGCGCCGCCCAAGTGCAGACGCCGGATGGGGGCACCATCGTTCGGGTGCGCGACGACATGAAATCGCCATGGCGAGAGCTGATCAAGTGGGGAGCGGATGAGACTTTCGGAAACGTTGTGGGCTTCACGCCGGACAATAAGGCGCTCTGGGTGACGACCAGTCTGGATGTGAATGCGGCGCGTCTGTTGCAGATTGATGTTGCCAGTGGCAAGCGTCAAGTGATCGCCGAAGATCCGCAGTTTGATGTCAACCAGACCGTAAACAATCCGAAAACAAACGCTCTGGAAGCGGTGAGCTTTACGCGGCAGCGCAAGGAATATGAGTTCATCGATCCCAAGGTTAAGGCGGACTTCGCGGTGCTACGCACAGTTCGCGACGGCGATATCGATGGAATCTCGGCCAATCTGGACGACACAAAGTGGATTGTGACGTATGTCAGCGATAACGCGCCGGTCTACTGGTACGTGTACGATCGCGCGAGCCAGCGAGCGACGTTGCTGTTCAGCAATCGCCCGGCGCTGGAGAAGTACAAGTTGTCGTCGATGAAACCGATCGAGTTTAAAGCGCGGGATGGCATGACGTTGTATGGGTATCTAACCACGCCGGTGGATCTTGGAGCGAAGAACCTGCCGATGGTGGTGTTTGTCCACGGCGGGCCATGGGGACGCGACGAGTGGGGCCTGAATGGAAACGTGCAATGGCTGGCAAACCGGGGATACGCGGTGCTGCAAATTAATTTTCGCGGTTCCACAGGTTACGGCAAGCAGTACGTGAACGCGGGCGATCGGCAATGGGCGGGCACAATGCGCACGGATCTGCTCGATGGCAAGAGTTGGGCCGTGAAGCAAGGCGTAGCCGATCCGAACAAAGTGTGCATTATGGGTGGCAGCTACGGAGGATACGCAACCCTGGCTGGGGTTGCGTTCGCGCCGGATGCGTTCGCCTGCGGCGTGGACATCGTCGGCCCCTCGAACCTGAATACTCTCTTAAATACCATTCCGCCCTACTGGTCGACGTTACTCTCTACTTTTCATAAGCGCATGGGCGACTCGGAAGAGGTTCTGAAGGCGGAGTCTCCTCTATTCAAAGCGGACCAGATCAAGACGCCTTTACTGATCGGGCAGGGAGCCAACGATCCCCGAGTAAACAAGGCGGAAAGCGATCAGATTGTGGCAGCGATGCGAAAAAATCATGAGCCAGTGGAGTACTTTGTCTTCCCCGATGAAGGGCACGGCTTCGCGCGCCCAGTGAACCGCATGGCGTTTAACGCTGCGACAGAGGAGTTCCTAGCAAAGTACCTGGGTGGACGATTTGAGCCTCCAAACGGCGACGAGAGCAAGCTGTTGGCAAGCATCAAGCAATAGCTCGAAAAGCTGTCGGGCGGGGACATGTAGCGATCCTCGCCCGACAGTTTGCAATCCGGGTTGCAAGTTACCTGAGAGTCAATCTGCCGCTACTTCTCGCACCTCTTGCTCCATCTGCGCACGCATCTGGTTTTCGTAAGCCGCAAGTTGCGCCTCGATGTCCTGCACCGCTTTACGTTTCCTGATAACCTCTTCGCGATAGCGCCGCAAGAAATAGTCGATGGTCTCGACGCGAATCTTGATCGAGCCCGAAGGCTTGTTCTCGTCCAAATCCTTGAAGCAGAAATAAGGGGTGCCGGACTGTTCGATAATGCCTTCGACCACGCCATAAATCGGCGCGTCATGGCCGCACTTGAAACTCGAGACTTCGAGCGCCACCAGGTTCGGATGCCGGGCCGTAAACTTCGCGGCCCAAACTTTATGGTTCGTGCTGCAGGAGTACGAGTTCTTCCACGCGTCCGTAATATCGAGCGGGTGACTGATCAGCCCCGCGCGAACTTCATCGCCGAATAGCCGCTCCAGCATGTCGTCATCCAGAGGCAGCGTGTTCTGCGAGAAGATCGGATAGCCCAGCTTCTGGAACTCCTCCATGATCTCGTGGTTCAACCCGGGATCGTGGTGATACGGCCGTCCCAGCATGACAATTCCAATGCGGTCTTCGCGCTCGAGTTGGTCGAGAACCTCGCGAGCCCGGCGGCGGATGCTGCTTTCGTAATTCTCCAGAGCCTTGTAACCGACCTCCACCGCGCGATCGTTTTCTTCCTGCGACAGTCCGAGAATCGGCTGCCACGCTTGCAGCATTTGATGAGCGAATAGTTTGCGGTCCGCAAAATTCAGCACTGGATCCAGGTATTTAACGTTGTGCTCGGTGAAGACATCATTTTCCTTGGTGAATGCAGCCTTCACTGTTTCGGGGGTCGCGGTCACCGTCGGACACGCATTCGCGCCGACAATCTTCACCAGCGGCGAGGTCAGCACGTCGTACATCGGGAAGAAGATTACGTTCAACGGCTTCTTGCGATGCTTTTCCTGAATCAGGTTGTAGACATGCGAAATTCCGATTTTCGCCGGGAAGCAGGGATCGATAGCGCCTCGGCTTGCGCCGGCACGGTAAAGATCCGAACTGGTGTAATCGGAGTAAATGATGTTTTCCGGCTGTACGCCCAGACTCTCCAGATACCCGTTGAAGAGCGGAGCATAGGTGTAGATGTTGAGCACGCGCGGAATGCCGACGCGTAGCTTCTTGCGATTCTCCATCAACGGAATGCGTTCTTTTGCCGCCTTGTTCCAGAATTTCGCTGCCGGGACGGGGTCCGCCACAGTCTTCGGATTAACCGGCCGGAAAACCTCGTGGGCAGCGATGTCTACGAAGTTGAGGTATTTGTCTTTGATCTCATCAAGGCCGGCCTTGATGTCTTTCATCTCGTTGACATCTTCGACCAGGCCCTTTTCACAGGTCGCGATGATCAACCGCTGTTCCCCATGCATTAACGGAACCTTGGTGACCTTTTCAACGGGAATGACGCTCATCTCATCCTTGGGAGCGGTTCGAATGTCGATGAAGGTGCGCAGGCAATTGTTCTTGCAGAAATTGCAACGTGTGGATTCATTGCGAGTGGTGCGATATTGAATCTTTCGAACCGCATCCAATCCCACGAACGAAGTCTGCAGTCCGTTGCGCCACAGCCGCAGAGATTCAGCCGCCGCGCCGATCGCGCCGGACTCCCCACAGAACTCGTGCACGATAATCTCTGGCTTCTTGCCCGCAGCCCGGAAGCTGTTGTGTATGAAATCCACCTCCGCCTTCACCACCGCCATGTTGTTTTGCGTTCCACCCTGCAGTACGAATCGAGTGCCCAACGCCGCGAGATTCGGGATGCTAGCCACGTACAGGAATACATTCTTGGGAAGCACTGCCGCCAAACCGGCAAGAATTTCTTCCGCCCGCCATCCCTGCCGCTGGAAGTTTACGATATCGGACTGCATGAACACCGCGCATCCGTAACCGAACACCGGCATAGACTGCGCCGAGAAAGCCAAATCTGCATATTGTTCAACGCCCAATCCAAATCCCTCAGCGGTGGATTGCAGGAAATATCCATTGCCCGCCGAGCATTGCGTATTCAACTTGAAATCTTTGACCCGGCCATTGTGAAGAATGATGATCTTGATATCCTGCCCGCCAACGTCGACGATCACGTGCGGATCTTCGTAGAACTTGAGCGCCGACTCCGTGTGGGCCACGGTTTCGACCAGAGCCACATCGGCGTGCAAAACATCTTTGAGAATGTCCTTGGCATATCCAGTCGTGGCTACGCCCAGGACTTCGAGCTTCGCATTCTGCGCTTCAACTTGCCCACGCAGGTTCTCGAACATCTCAATGGTGTCTTGAATCGGGTTTCCGTTCGAGAGTTGATAGGCCTTGCACAGAATGTCGCCGCGATCATCCAGCAGAACAGCTTTGGTGGATGTCGATCCTCCGTCGATGCCGATAAAGCCGCCGACCGTCTGACCTTTCTGGAACGCCGCGGGAATAAACTTCTTCCGACGGTACGTTTCCTTAAATCCGTCGAGCTCTCCATCTTTCGAAACCAGTCCCTTGGCGCCCGACTTCGCCTTTTCCTCCTGCCGTCCGAACTCGATGTAGTACAGCAGCTTTTCGTACCCCTGATAACAGCCCACGCAATCTTCTTCACTCTTGCCGAATTCGATCGCACCCATGGCCGCGAAGTATTGCGCGTTGCTGGGAACCTTGATCAAATCTGCCGGCTTCGCGCCTTCCGGCACCGCAACTTTGCGCTCCTGCCACATCCGCGGAATGTTCGCCTGCCAAGCCTCGCGCATGCCCTTGATGAAACTGTTCGGACCGCCCAACAACAAAACGTGTGGCCGCAGCGTGTGGCCGCGCGTTAAAACGCTAAGGTTTTGCAGCACGATCGCTTCGAACAAAGAAGCCATCAATTCATCCGGCGGCGTTCCCACTTTCTGCAAACTGTTGATATCGGTTTCCGCAAACACACCGCACTTGCCGGCAACTTTGTGCAGCTTGATCCCGTGGTAGCCCTGCAACGCGAGCTCAGCAACCGGAATTTTGAGCTTCGCATTAATCTTGTCGATAACGGCGCCAGTGCCACCCGCGCACTTGTCATTCATTGACGGAATTTTCTTCTTCCGCCCGGTTTCGTCATCGTCCTTGAAGACGATGATCTTCGCATCCTGCCCACCCAACTCGATGACTGAATACACTTCGGGATGGAGTTTCTCGACGGCCAGCGACACCGCCGTCACTTCCTGCACAAACTTCGCGCCAATCTGTTCCGCGATGCCACCGCCGCCGGACCCGGTCATGAACATCCGCGTATTGTGCCGGTTGATTCCGACCTCGGCCTCCATGCGGCGCAGGAACTCCAAAGTCTTCTCCGGCTGTTTGGTTTCATGCCGCTGGTAGTCCTGCCACAGAATCTGGTCAGTCGCGGCATCGACCACAGTTGCTTTCACCGTAGTCGAGCCCACATCGAGCCCTACCAGAAATGTCGTGTGATGGTCGTGCGGCTTTTTGTAAGGAGCCGGCGCAATCTGAAATAGCTGAGGAGCAGGCTTTTCATGTCCATTCGAATGGTCGTGCATTCCATCTCTCCGATCGGGTTCGAGCGAGAAAAGTAAAAATTAAGGACCGGCAGCAGCGCTGCGCCGCCGGCCCAGATCGGTTAAGCAGCGTTGGGAAGAGCGATCCCCGGCACGCGAGCACGACGCAGAAACCGCGTGCCCTTGTTCATGCGATCGTTCACATGCAGGATGAACTGCGCCGCTGTGCCCGCAATTCCCTCGCGGTGAGGCACATGATAGAACGGCCTCTTCAGCTCGGGATGCTCCGCAACGTATTCGCGAATCTCCTCAAGGCTTTTGCCGGTAGACTTCAAGCATTGCTCGAACTCCGTCTTGGCTTTTACCTTGGCCTCGCCCAGCGCCATCTGCACCCGGCTGTGCGCGTTAACCTCGCCCTCGCCCGAGGTCTCAATCGGAAGGAAAATCATGTCTTTGAACTTGTTCAGCACCGCTGATTGCACTCCGTCGGACTGCGACGACGGCATACAACCAAACGGTTTCAGCGCCAGCACCATGTGGCAGAGGTGGTGCACGGTGTAATAAACGTTCTTGCCGACTTCAAGATGCCCTTCCCCGCCGCGCGCAAACTGGTTGTAGAAAGGATGGGCCATCTCCGCCAGTTCCGTCTGCGGCACCAGATGATGGGTAATCCCGCCGAGGTTCTTGATCGTCCGGTGATACAGGCCATTCCACATCCATTCCCCAACACCAATTCCCATCAATTTCTTGCGCAATCCCAAATCATTCGCCAGCTGCTTTTTCAACTCCCACCACTGCGGATTCCGGTGCGGACGGTTCACCGGCCACTTCGCCTTCGCGTGCGCCTTGGCCTGATACATCAAATAGGCGACCCAGGTCGCAATCGGCTCGACCATGACCTGCGCGCCTTCCCGCTCGAGGAAGTCGAACATATGGAAGTTGCCATCGCCCTCGGTGATCTGCGCCCAGAATTCGCCCGTGATCTTAACCACCGGCTTCACCTTGGTGCGATCGACTTCAATGTTGTCCATCTTCTGTCGCGCGGCCGCCAGAGCGTCGAGATAGTCTTTCCCTCGCAGATGCTCGTTCATCTTGCCCAGGACGTTGAAGGTATTTCGTAGAATCTTGTTGCTCTTGAATTTGGGCTTAGCCCACTCCGGCGCCCGCTCTTCGATCTCAAACGAATCCCGATTTCTGAGGTCGTCGCAAAGCCCATCGACCGTCTCGCGAAACACGCGATCGGTTTCACCCTTGTTCACTTCAAATGGACGAATCTGATAAATCAAATCGTTGAACACGTCGCCCAGGTGCATGGCATTCAACATGCCGAATCCGAAATCAATGGTGAACTTCAACCCTGGTTCGCCCGATGCCGCCTTGATTCCATCGCTGTCCTTGAACAGCAGCACGCGGAAACCATCAAAGCCAGCATTCTTCAGCGCAAAGCGATACTCCGCCTCATACATACCGAAGCGGCACGGACCGCACGAACCCGCCGTAAAGAAGACATAATTATCCAGAATGTCTTTGCGCGGAATGCCTTCTTTCTCCAGGAATTGCAGATACTGCACCAGATTCCCCACGGTGAAATACGTCGGATTGCACTGCCCGTTATTTCCGTATTCCTTGCCCGTCTGAAACGCAGGCACGTCGGGCACGGGCAGCTTCTCGCAGCGATATCCGCAGCCCTGGAACACGGCACGAATCAGATCTTCATGTTTCCAGGTGAAGCCGCCGAACAAAATCGTCACCCTGCTGCGCTCCTCGGCCGTAAACGCCCGCTCGATCGGGCGATGAAAGTGCGTGGGCTGGTCCAAACCAGCGATCTTGCGCAGCCTGATGCGTTCCGCTTCCAGGCGCTGTTTGATTTCCTCATCTGTGTTGATTTGAATCAGATTAGTCGCCATTATCTTCCTCCGGCGTATTCGGCGTTTTGAAATAGGTGTTGGAATGCGGACAGCACAAAGCCACCCGCGATGGAGCGGTGCGTGTTGGAATTATCTAAAGTGAAGCGGCACACGAAGAACGCAGGTTTCCTGAGCTTGCCTCGAGTACCTTGGAATCCGCGATGTAAAGCCACCAGAAACTCCTACGAACGTGCTACAGGAGGTTCAAGGTTTACGCCGGCGAGAAACGAATCCCGGGCGCCGTAACGAGCGAAAAACTTCTACTCCGGCTTTCGGAAGCGGGAGGTACTAATTTGCAAAGACCCCACTTGTTCAGTGTTCCTAGCATCGTTGTAGCAGAAACCCATATTCAGATTCAAGGTCGAGACACGACTTTTTCGCTATGTTCATTGTGAGATCGCGATCCTTGTCGCTCGTAGAATTCAAGGTTCTTAGAAAAGACACACTGCTACTTGAGCAACAGCGCAATCGCAAATGCTACTTATACGGCCAAAACCTTAGATGAACGGACGGCCCTAGAGGTTTCACCTGATTACAGCCTTCGGACATTGGGTTGGCCCATCCCGGCTGTGTGGGGGATCTAGGATCGTTATCGGACGCCGTACTGCACCCTGAATCTTTTGACAAGCATCTAAGCCGCAGCCGTTGGTTGTGTGGCCATGGATACTATTGCCCGATTCCGTCCGGCAGCTTGTTTCCTCCTGCTGATTCTCGCGATCCGTCCAGCTTATGCGCAAGGCGACGTACCCGCAGCACAGCACCGCAATTGGGATTTCAGCATCTGGGCGGCCGGGGCGACCGGAGAAGAGAACACCAACTCTTTTTCTGAAGCGCAAACTTTGACCGCGGCAGTGTTCGTAGGCAAAGAAGTGACCGGTGAGATCGGCAGCGGTTGGAGACGCGGCCGCTTGGAATATGGATTCGACTTGATCCCGGTATTTCGCCAGTTCAGCCCGCAACCAATTTATGGCCGAGGTTTCGAACCGGTCATTTTGCGATGGAACTCCGGCCTGCATAGCGACCGGGTCGCGCCCTACATCGAACTGGCCGGGGGCGCCTTACGCACCAACTCAAACTTCCCCGCGGGAGATACCTCGAACTTCAACTTTACCGCCCGCATAGGCGGCGGAATTCAGGTATTTGCAAAACCTCATCAGTCGGTTGACATCGGCTGCCGCTGGTCGCACATCTCGAACGCGAATTTAGGGGTTCGCAATCCAGAGTTCAACGGAATCCAGCTGAGCCTCGCCTTTCACTGGTTTCCATAGCAAGACGGCCGAAATCTATTGTCTCGCAGGAATGAGGAGTGGCGCAGCTCAACAGGCCGCGCCACTCCTGGTAGATTAAGTACCCGTTTTTCTGGCTCGCGCCTGTGGCTGTGCACCCAATGCTGCCGCGACTTGAGCTCCGATCGGCGACCCGAGCCCGGTGCATGCATCCCATCCCGGACCTGCGGAGTAGGCTCCGTTGTTGCCCGAGGTGATGTCATTGAAATCGCCAGCGGTGCTGGCGCTCTGATAGAGCAGTGGGTTGATGAAGCCCGCCGGCTTCCCAAGGCTCTGGTTGATGAGCGCGATGAGTCCAGCCCAGAGCGGAGCCACAGCGCTCGTGCCTCCGATCACGTCAGGTTGCCCATCGACGAGAGTGACGTAGCCAGTGGTCGGATCGGCGTCTCCAGACACATCGGGAACGCCTCGTCCAACATTTTGGTTTTGATTCGCAGAAGGCGGCACGCCTGCGCCGTTCTGCCAGGCGGGCAGCGGGAAGACGTCGCTGATGCCACCTCCAGTTGCGCCTTCATTATTTGCCTGTTCGTTCCACACCGTTTCGCTCGTGATGGTATTGCCTGAGGCGACTAAGGTCGTTCCTCCGCAGGCCAGCACGTTGGGACTCGATGCCGGGAAATCGACGTGATTCGAGCCGTCGGTTACACCGTCAGTCGAGCCGTTGTCTCCGGAAGCGACGGTCACGGTTACTCCCATGGCCGCGGCGGACTGAAATGCCTCATCCATGGAGGTCATTGCCTGCTGCGTCCATGAGGATTCGGGGCCGCCCCAACTGATTGAGACTACCGACGGATTGTTTGTGCTGTCGTGAACCGCGGTGGTGATGGCGTTCAGAAATCCGGCATCCGTGTTGTCCGCAAAATAAACCACGATCTTTGCGCCGGGTGCGATTGCTCCCGACACTTCAATATCCAACATGACTTCGCCATCGGGACCGCTCGGGTCTCCGGTGGGATTGTTGCTGCCGTTGCCGACTGAGACCGCCGAAACTGTTGGCGTCTTCGCCAGGTTGAGTTGATTCCAGTAAGTGCTCAGATCCGCGGGGTTGTATCCACCACCCAACTCGATGATCGCAATACATTCTCCGGATCCGTCTACGCCCGTGGGATAGTCGTAGAGCGTGGCTAGCTGCGTGGGTGTGTAGGAGAGGTTGACAGCATTCGCACGGGCGCCCGCACGCTGGCGCCTACGAAAATGTGGTTTGGCTTGTGGACGATTGTCGAGGCCAAATACTCCCTCGATCACATCCTGCAGTTCTGGTGGAATGTGGACCGGCCCGGTACGGCCGCGGTAGCTGCCATTCGGATGCTGGTATTGCTTCAGTTGCACACCGAATGCCTCGTTCATCGCAGCCACTGTCCCGGAGAGAATGACCGTCCGGCGCGCCGCGCTCTTTTCCTTTACCGTAAGTTTGTGCTCGCGGGCAAATGCTTCGACCTGAGCAATGCTGGTGGGATCGGCTCCATGACGTTGCTCGAAATCCTTGCGGCTTAGAATGGTGCGTTTGTCAATCGGTTTGCTAATTGCATCGGCGCTGACGATCGGCTTCTTTCCTGCGCGAGAGCGCAGACGAATCGTCACGTCAACAATTTCGTTAGGATTGGCTGGACCTACTTCCCGCGCTCCCGGTAGCGGAGTGCGTTCACTACCTTCAAGTGGAAGGGGTTTTTTCGGAGTAGACATGAGTCTCCTTTCTGTTGGACCTAGCTGATGGTGAAGGAAAGCAACGCAACGTTACATCGGAGTTTCATCTCGCGGAACTCCACCCAGGAAAGGAGCCGAGCGTTCTGCAATCCTGCGAATCAGTGCTGGCCCGGTAGATGGCTGCGAAGGTAGCAGCAGGGGCATAAGAATGCAAGCGGTTTTTGGCGCTTGTTACAAAAAGCGGAAAGGCTTGTTCCATATTGGGCCGCCCGAAGTTCAGCCCAGAATTGCCGAACCCGCCGACGCCATCAGCCTCCCGTTTAAAACCGTGAAGGCGCAACGGTTGGAGGCGAACCAGTAAGGAATTTCCCGGTAGTCATCGGCCTCAAATACTGCCAGATCTGCGTCCTTACCCGGCTCGATCGATCCTTTTCGTTCGCCGAGTCGCAGCGCCCAGGCGCCGTTGATGGTCGCTGCGGAAATTGCCTCCGCTGGCGACATCTTCATATGCGTACAAGCGAGCGACAATACAAATGGCATGCTGGCTGTAGGAGACGAACCCGGATTGTAGTCCGTGGCCAAAGCCACCGGCACGCCCGCGTCGATCAACTTTCGCGCCGGTGGAAACTTCTCCAGACCGAGAAAGTAATTCGCTCCCGGTACGAGGGTGGCGACCGTGTCACGTTGTGCCAACTCTCGAATGTCAGCGTCATTCACATAATCCATGTGGTCAAACGAAGCGGGAGCGTAACGCAGAAGAGGCTGCAAAGAGGTCTCACTCAACTGGCAGGCGTGCGCGCGCACGCCCAAACCGTGCCTTTGTGCCGCCGCAAAGATCTTGGCGGTGTCCTCGAGGCTGAATGCTCCGCGCTCGGTGAACACATCCACAAACTGCGCAAGCTTGCGCTTCGCGGCTTGCGGAATCATTTCTTCGCACACTTCCATCACGTACTCGTCCGCTCTGCCTTGGAACTCTTTGGGAACCACATGGGCGCCGAGAAGCGTTGCCACGATTGTGCCCGGCCAGCAAGCGGCCACATCTCGAATAGCCTCGAGTGACTTCAATTCTGATTCCAGCGTCAGCCCGTAGCCCGATTTTGCCTCGACCGTCGTCGTGCCCTGTTCGGCCATTTCGCGCAACACTTGCAGTACATTCTCGGCGAGCTGGCTCTTCCCTGCCCTGCGTACGCCCTCCACGCTCGACCGGATGCCGCCGCCCGCATCGGCAATTTCTTCATAAGTAGCGCCCGAAATGCGTTGCTCGAAATCTACCAACCGCGGTGCGATGAATACGGGATGAGTGTGAGAATCGACGAAGCCCGGCAGAACCACTTGGTGTTCGCAATCGATCTCAATGACCGTCGCGCGATTCTTCTTCAGCCACGAATCGCGGAGCGCGTCCTTACTCTTGCCGACGGAAACAATCTTGCCGCCGATGCATAGCACAGCAGCGTCTTCGATAATGCCAAGTTCATCGAGCTGGGTACCACGGCGTGGACGACCTGATTGACCGGGAGCAGCGCGCAAGGTAAGGAGCTGGCCGATGTTGATCAGCAGCAGAGCACGGGCAACGTGCGACGCTTGTTTCTTGGCTGGGCTCAAGCGATAAATAGTTTAGCAGCACCGAACTGGTCGATCTTGGCGCTGAAATGAAATCAGCTCTTGAGCTGTAGTTCAGCCTATAATACCGCGCAGAGTTCACGACGTTGAGCGAACCCAACATCCTTCTCTACACAGTCCGCATTGCGATTCCGGTTCGCGGTGTTTCCCCGTAACTATGCAGCAGCTCCAAGAAGTCCCGGCGAGCGCTCGCGGCATGCGCGATCCCATTACTCAAACTCCGCTCATCCGTCCTTACATGCCTGAACTCGATTCGATGCGCGGACTCGCCATCCTGCTGGTCCTGTTTTTTCACGGAATGGCGCCGCCGCTAAAACCGGCCCTTTCTGGCGGCGGCAAATTCATATTTGCGCTTTCTCAATACGGATGGATTGGCGTCAACTTGTTTTTCGTGCTCTCCGGATTTCTGATTACCGGCATCCTCGTTGACAGCCGCAACCGGCATGGCTACTTCCGTCGCTTCTATACGCGGCGGGCTCTGCGCATTCTGCCTGCGCTTTATACCACGCTAATTCTTCTGTTGGTCCTCGGATGGATTTCGTGGCGTTTTCTTACACTGAGCGTTCTATTTCTTGCAAACACTGCACCTCTTCTAGGAGTACCGTTGCAATACGGTCCGCTTTGGTCACTCGCAGTAGAGGAGCACTTCTACATGCTCTGGCCCGCGTTCATTCGCCGCTTGTCGCCGCTTAGCTCGATAATCTTCCTGACGACCATCGTCGGCATCACGCCGTTGCTTCGCGGCGCTGAGTTCATCGTCAACCACTCTCCGTCCGATGGTGTGTTCCTCTATACATGGTTCAATCTGGATGGACTAGCCCTCGGAGCTCTCCTGGCGATCTGGCTGCGCCAGCCGTGGTTTCAGCGGATACAGTTGTCGCGCCTCGCACTGCCACTGCTGGTTGGCGGCGTGGCATTGTTTGTACTCGTGTCCGGTCATCCGTTAGCCGAAGCAGCTTTTTCGTCTGCCGCATGCAATCTCGCTTCGGTTGGTCTGCTGTCATGCATGTTGTTGATGGGAACGAGTCGCTGGAATTTTGTGGTTGACCGTCCGGTGCTGAAGTTTCTTGGCTTTATCAGTTACGGTTTGTACTTGATCCATGTGATGGCATTCCGAGTGGCGGAGATATTGTTCTTCCGCCCATTGCTGGCTCTGTCTTCGAGTGGAAATCCGGCCGCTGCCATGCTGTTGCGGTTTATTGCCGGCAGTAGTCTTGCAATCGCTTTGGCGTACTTATCGCGGCGCTGGTTGGAGGAGAGGTTTTTACGCATGGGCTTCGCGCCCAAACCTTCTCAAACGGCGACGTTCACGTAACAGCCGGACTACTTCCCCATCGGCACTTTCACGGCGCGCTTCTCGGCGAAGTCTTTGGCTTCCGCGTATCCCGCATCCACGTGCCGGATCACTCCCATGCCCGGATCTGTTGTCAGCACGCGCTCGATTCTTTTGGCCATCGCGTCAGTTCCGTCGGCTACCGTTACTTGTCCTGCGTGGAGCGAATAGCCAATGCCGACGCCGCCGCCGTTGTGAATCGAGACCCACGAAGCGCCAGCGGCAGTATTCAAGAGAGCGTTGAGCAGCGGCCAATCCGCAATCGCATCGCTGCCGTCTTTCATGCTTTCGGTCTCGCGGAATGGAGAGGCGACCGAGCCGCAGTCCAGATGATCGCGGCCGATGACGATCGGGGCTTTGATCTTGCCCTTCTTTACCAGATCATTAATTGCCAGTCCGAACTGGGCGCGCTCGCCGTATCCCAGCCAGCAGATTCTTGCGGGCAGTCCCTGGAACTTGATGCGCTTGCGGGCGAGATCAATCCAGCGTTTGAGAATGCGGTTGTCGGGAAATAATTCCAGTACCAAATCGTCGGTGACGTGAATGTCCGACGGCTCGCCCGACAGCGCAACCCAGCGGAACGGGCCGCGGCCTTCGCAGAACAGCGGGCGAATATAGGCGGGCACAAATCCCGGGAAGTCGTAAGCGTTCTTCACTCCTCGCTGAAATGCGAATGTCCGAATATTGTTTCCGTAGTCAAACGTCACCGAGCCCATCTTCTGCAGGCGCAGCATGCCTTCGACGTGCCGCGCCATTGCGTCCAGCGACTTTTCCTGATAGCCGTGCGGATCGCGCTGGCGCAATTCCAGCGCGGCTTCCAGTGTCATGCCGTTGGGGACATAACCGTTCAGCGGATCGTGCGCCGATGTTTGATCGGTGAGGATGTCCGGCACCACGCCATGCTCTGCGAGTTCGGGAATCACGTCGGCGCAGTTTCCTACCAAGCCAACCGATACGTTTTCTTTCTTGCGCACGGCGTTCTTCAGGATGCGCAACGCCTCATCGAGCGTGGTCACCATGAAATCGCAGTAGCCGGTCTTCAGGCGTTTCTTGATGCGCTCGGGATCGACGTCGATACCCAGGAAAGCCGCGCCAGTCATGGTGGCTGCCAGGGGCTGAGCTCCGCCCATGCCACCCATGCCGCCGCTGATGATCAGCTTGCCCGAGAGGTCTCCGCCAAAATGTTTTTCTCCGGCTGCGGAAAATGTTTCGAATGTGCCTTGCACGATTCCCTGCGAACCGATGTAGATCCAGGAACCGGCAGTCATTTGGCCATACATCATCAGACCGGCGCGCTCCAGTTCGTTGAACTTCTCCCAATTGGACCAGTGTCCGACCAGGTTGGAGTTCGCGATCAGCACTCGCGGCGCGTACTCGTGCGTCTTGAAAATACCGACCGGCTTGCCGGATTGGACCAGCAGAGTCTCATCGTTTTCCAGGCTCTTCAATGATGCGACGATCGCGTGATAGGCCTCCCAACTGCGCGCTGCGCGGCCGGTTCCACCGTAGACGACCAAATCTCGCGGACGCTCGGCGACTTCTTCGTCGAGGTTGTTCATCAGCATGCGCATGGCGGCTTCCTGCTGCCAGCCTTTGCAGGAGATGCTGCTGCCGCGAGGGGCTCGAATTGGCGTGTAGGTCGCTTGGGTAATTTCCGTTTCAACCGGCATGCTTCGATGTTAGTGCTTTGAAGGCAAGTCTTCAAATCACGGGTTAGGATGGGGCATCTTTGTTTTGACTGATACCGGCGAACTCGAAGACGGTTCGGAGGTCGCGCCAGTTGCCGCGCTCGGCGCCTGGGATGGCGGCTTGTACCCGCTTGAGTTCGTCTGGTTGCGACTCACGCTGGGGCTTCTTTCGCTCCTGCGGAGCTTGATCATTTTCTGGGTTTGTCCCACGGCTTGCGCCGTGGGCTGCATGCTTTCGCCGCTCCGCGGCTGCGTCTGGGATCGCGGGTATGGGTGCATCATTCTGCTGCGCGGCTGCCACGGTGAGTGCTTCGCGCTCGGCGGCATTCGTTGCCTCGGCTTCGCGGACAGGAGTGTCCGCGCCACACGTTGTGGCGGCCTCGCGGGCGAGGGCGCCCGGGGCGCACTTGCTTAGGGGCGGCCCGAACTCGGGATGTTCGATCAGGTATTGGCGGGCGTAGTCGGGGACCTGGCGAACCATCGGTTGCTCGCTGGCGCGGTAGTGGACGTCGTCGAAGCGGACGTTCTTTGCGTTGCGGGCGGCGATGCGCAGGGCCTGAATGATGAGCCTGGCGCGGGTGGGGTCGAGCGTGCCTTTCACCAGGCCATCGACTACGTGCATGATCGAAAGCTGAATGGATTCGCAGTCTTCGAGCAGGGCCATGGAGTCGAGCCGCATGTCGACGCGCTGCTGGACACCTTTAATTACGCGGGTATGGAAGTAGCAGAAGAACTCGCCGCGCAGGGCGGGTGATCCGCATTGCTGTCCGGTGACTTTGATGTGAGTGCATTTGCGAACGTTGGGATGGGCCGGTAGGGTCATGAACTACTCCTGAAAAAAATCGCGTTTTACGCGTAAATCTATGAATCGATTGAGTCGGGCCGAAGGGGTACCCGCCAGATCTATGAAAAGAAACGGGTTGCTGGCAAAATCTTGGGAGCAAAGGAGTTGCGGGGTGGGGGAGGGCTGGGGATTGATGGGGCTGGCTGGGAACATGGTTTGATCTTTGTTGTTGTGATATATGATTAGTATTATATATATCTTATAGTAAAGTCAAGGAAATAAATGAAAAAGTTGGAGTGGAGTTCCAAAACGGGAATGCATCGGTTGAGAATCGAAAGGGGGTGCGGTTATCGGGTTAGCTTTCGTCGATGAGTGAAATGGCGATTTATCGCCAACCGAGAATCTTAGTCTTTTTTAGAGGGGCGGCTCTTATGATGAAATCTGAGGTTACCAAGCGCCAGAAAGAGAGCGAAGCAGAGGAATATCGCTATGGGGGCACCATACCCATTGACGATTTTCTCCCACCACGGCGCTTCGCCCTTCGGCCAATTTCCTAGCAGTACTGCTCCAATGACAGATAAAAACATCACCAGCAAGCCTATGCCTTGCAATAAGCTGATGGGCCGTTCGCCGGACCAGAACTTGCGGTCGCTCTCAACAGCACTTCGACGCAACATAATCCAGTGTCTTTCGTCACTGCGGCTCATCGGCTCATCATCGAAGCGTTTCATTGCTTAGAGAATATCCTAAGACTGCCGGGAATCGCGAATACGATTAAGTGGATTGTCGAAATCAGGCGATTACACGTTTTGACTAAATGGTCGATGAGCTCGATGGCGATATTTCGCCAAGTGGCGAAAGGTGAGGGTTCCGAGGAGGGTGTGGCCGTAGTTGGGGGTTTTGGTCGACAAACTGAGCGCTTGCATTCCTTGAAGTCAGCACGGAAGGTCAAACTACTGCTTTATGCGGAATCTGAGGGTTGTTCTTGCGCCGACTTCCTGCACATTGATTTTCTCGAGCTTGATTTTCTCAAGCTTGATTTTCTCGGGCTTGATTTTCTCGAGCCGGACGCGCTCCAGGCTGGAGCTTTCGAACGCGCGGAGACCCTAAAAATACTGGCATGACATCAACATGAAGCTCGTCGACGAGTCCCGCATCCAAGAGCTGTTGGGCTATGCTAACGCCGCCGACCACCTGAACTGCCTTATCGCGGGCGGCAGCTTTTGCGTGGGCGACTGCTGATTCCACGCCGCCGGTTACGAACGTGAAGGTCAGGTGCTCGTCTTGTTTGGGTGCAACGGCCGGCGGATGATGGGTCAGCACGAAAATCGGAACCTGGAATTCGTAGTTGCCGACGTAGGAGTCGGGGTCCGCCATCTCGAACGTCCTTCTCCCCATGAGGACTGCACCCGTCTGCTCGATAAGGTCCTGCATGTAAGCGGTGTGTCTGAGCGCTGCCAAGTCGGGATAGAGGCGACCTGCGTTGCCATTTTGGTCGGCTACAAATCCGTCAAGCGAGATGGTCATCCCGACGATTACTTTTGCCAATAGTTGCTCCTGGTCCGGTTATGTCGATCCGTGATTTCAGGATTATCTCCGAAATGGGTAACGGCGTGTCCCAGCGCGGACTGGAAACTTGATTGGGCGTGGGTAAGTGCCCCACTCAAGCCCAAGGACGGCTTGAATGGGCCACCCGTCCCGGTGACGCGGTAGTGGGCGTCTGCTCGGATCGGAGAGTCGAGGAGCGATTTTTCTCAAGACACGTTCAGTGCGAATTCGTGGCGTGATGGCGTGCCCTCAGCGGCTAAAGCCGAGTTCAAAGGAATGCACTCACGGCAGCGCTGGAAGTGTGTGCGTGAGAACTCGTCTTTCGCCCCGTTGGGGCCTGTCACGTTCCCACCTTACCCTTGGCTTACGCCATGGGCTGCAGTCTTACTGCTTCGCGGCTGCAGACTCATAGTTTTGTTCCACCGCGCGGTGGAAATTCTAGTTCTCACGCGCACACTGGAAGCGCTGCGCCAAAATCAAATACGACTTCGAGTTTTTCCCCCAGCCTGCCCGGAGAATGCATGGATCCTTCGTTGCGAGTCCTCTGCTTCGCCAAGGACTTCGCTGCCTCAGGATGACATGCATGATCGTGGAGACGTCGCAAGCTACGTCTCTACGGTTTCGTTTTGAGTTCGTGGGGAGTGAGACTGGCGGCTGACTTACCAGGTGTTGTAGGCTGTGCCGTCGCTGCCGGTGGCGGTTGATCCGCTGTGGACGTCGAAGATTCCGGGTTCTTTTTGATCCACAGTCATGATCGTGTCGGTTTCTTCTTCGACCGTCCAGGTATCGTTGTGGCCGGTCATGGGGTCGGTTGGAATCTGTTTGAAGTAGCCTGCGGTGACCAGGTCTTCGAGAGACTGGGGAGCTTTCTGCTTATCGAGCGTGTATTGCGAAATCACGGAGCGGAGCGCGAACAGGTTCTGTTTCAGTACCGATTCCCGGGCGCGCCAGATGGATTGGTTGTAGGCCGGGAGCGCGACGGAGACAAGGATCAGAATGACGCTGATGACGATCATCAGTTCAATCAGGGTGAAGCCACAGCTCTGCTTTTTCGGCTGCAACGGTGGGCGCGAGATTCCTCGCCCCGCTGGAGAAAGCGTCGGGCTTCGGAATGACGCCCTTAAACTGAGCCACCAGGGCTTTGTGCGAGAGCTTGCCATTTACCAGTCCTTGTACTTGGTCCCGTCGAGCGCGATGTCTTGCGATTTGGTATAGACGTCGAAGACGTTCTGTTCGCCCCAGGAGTCGGATTCGGGATCGTCTTGCATGGAGCGCATGCCCCATTCGGTATTACCGGTCATCGGATCAATCGGAATCCGGCGCAGAAACTTTAATTTCTTGCCTTGCACGTCTACGCCTTTGACCAGCGTGTCCAGATCGGGTGGGTAGTTTTCCGAGCCTACCTTGGTCTGGAATGCGCCGCGGTCGGCGGCGTCTTTGTAGCGGTCGATGGCGTCGCGCAGATCCCATAAATCGCGGCGCAGTTCGTGTTCCTTGTCGCGCTTGATGCTGACTCGCGCCAGCGGGATTGCGAGACCGCTCAGGATCAGCAGAATCGCCGTGGCTACAATTAGTTCGATCAGCGTGAAGCCGCGGGTCTTTCGGGCGAGATTTGATTGCGTGTTCATCTTCTTGCGGCTTCAGCGGCTAAAGCCGGACCTGTTTTCCGCGAGTTGTGGTATGCCTGAAGGCATATCCTGATACGAATCGAGACCTTCTTCCGGCAACATGTATGTAAACCCGGATTCAATTCATGTGCTTAGCGCGGCGGTTGAGTGTGTGCGTTAGAGCTTCTTTCGCCCCTCTGGGGCTTGGTCTGTTTCCCACTTTTCCCCACGGCTTGCGCCGTGGGCTGCATTCTTACGCCGCTTCGCGGCTAACATTCTTACGGCGCTTCGCGGCTAACATTTTTGTTCGCGGCTTGCGCCAATTGAGCTTTTTCTGCCATTTCAGGCTGCCTGGCAACTCCTATTGAATCGTCACGTTCATGGCGGCGCCGGCTGCCGGGGCGGATTGCATGCCGGGATCGCGTACGCCTCCTCTGGCGATGGTTAGCGACGATTGTCCGGGAGCCTTGGCTGCCAATGTCAAAGTCAGGACTGTGCCTTGTCCTGTAATTCCGGGGGCGCCGGGAGGCCGGGTCGCCGTGATCTGCAAAGTTCCGGTGGTGTCATCGTCGCGATGGACCAGGGCTACGGCCTGGCCGTCCTGCGAAAGGAAACCTCCGTTCGATACGTTTACGACCTGCAGCATCTTCGGATCGTAGCTGATCTGCAACGGCACGGAGAACGCGTTCTGGGCTCCGCTGAGCACCACATTCACAGCGAATGTCGAACCTTTCGCCTGGGTAACATTGGCGGGATCAAAGCTAAAGGCGGTGGGGCCGCTCGGGGCTGATCCTGGCGATTGATTCGCGGGGCCAACTGGCGGCGCCGGCGTGCCTTGCGGCTGTATTGGCTGAATCGCAGGAGCCTGCACAGGCGAGGCTGGGTGGCTCACGCGGCGCAGTTCGATCGCGTTGGCCGTGCCGACGTCTAACGCCTCCTGATTCATCTCGTTGTATTCATGGGCGCGCACAATGTGCGGGATCAGGACGAAGACGGTTTCGGTTTCGGAGTGATCGGTTTGGGTCTGCCCGAAGAGATATTTCAAGATTGGGATCTGGCCTAATCCCGGAATACCGGTCAGTTGTTTGGTTTGCGAGTCTTCCAGCATGCCGCCGAGCATGTTGACCTCGCCTTCTTTCAGTCGAACTTCGTGCTCGATCTTGCGCTGGCCGATTACCGGTTGGCTGATGCCGCCGATATTGGACTGACTGACCACCGAAGAAATATCCATCACGACCTTGAGCGTCACCTCGCCGTTGGAATGGACTTTGGGGGTGATATCGATATTCACACCGACATCGAGATACTGAAACTGCGTATTCACCAAGGGGTTGATGCCAACTCCACCGATGCCGGGTTGGAAGGAGCCGGTTGCGACCGGGACGCGGTCGCCGATTTTAAGCGAAGCCTTTTGCCCATCGACGGCCCGAATCTGCGGCTTCTGAATGAGCTTGGTGGTGTTGTCACTGAACAGAGCGGTCGCCGTGGCTTGCGGAATAGTGATGGTGAAGTCGGTGGCGTTCAGGTTAGCAAGCTGGTTGAGATTGAGCTGGTTTGGAGTGCCGGTGCTCTGATTAATCGTTCCCGTGTTGCCCGCACCAGTGGTGCCGGTGGTGGTCGTGTTCGTGCTGGTGATGTTGTTCTGCAGGGCTACGGTCGCACTGGTGGGTGGGTTGATGCCATAGGTCTTTGATTTGTCGCGATTGATCTGGAGGACAGCAACATCGACGATGACTTCGGCCTTGGCTTTATCCAGATCGCCGACCAACTTCTGGGCGAGCGCGATTTGGTCGGGGGTCCCGCGTACTACGATTGCACCCTGCGAAGGCAAGGGTTGAATCCGGGAAATTTCCAGAATCTGACGCATGGCGTTGACCACATCCTGCAGTTCGGTCGGCTGGGAGAGGTTCGCCAGGTAAAAAGTCTTGATCACACTTTGTTCGAGGTCTTTGCGTTTGGCGGGATTATCGGCAGCGATAAAAATTGTGTTTGGCGTCACCGGCCGCCAGAAGGTTTTCGATTCGAGCGCGATGATTCGCAGCGCTTCTTCGAGGGAGACGTTGTTGAGCTCAATCTTTATACGACGCGAAGTGTAGTCGGGATCGAAGAGGACATTAATCCCCGCCAACTTTCCCACGGTTTCGTAAATGACTTTGGAATCTTCGGTGATCTTGAGATTGATGGGAACGTTTGAAATGGTGGCCAGTTCGACTGGGCCGCCTGCTTCCGACAGGCGCCTCTGCATCCCACTGGGAGGAGGCGCGGCTGCCTTTGGGCCGGTGGCTTTCGCCTCATCGATCATCTGTTTGGTGTGACGGAGCTCCTGTTGGGCGATGGCGCTGGAGGGATCGACCTCAATTGCTTTCTGGAATTCGGCGAGGGCAGCATCGAGTTGGCCGGCCTCGCGGAGCAACTGACCGCGATGCACATGTGAAGCTCCGGCGAGGAACCGCAGGCGTTCGTAGGCAGAGCGGTAGGCGAGGTCTCCTGGCTTGAGATCGTAAGCCTGCTTGTAAAGATCGTAGGCTTGCTCGTAATTCTGTCGAGCCTCAGCATCCTTGCCTTTGTTGTAGACGGACTTGGCCTTGTCGGCTGCGATGGCTGCGGTTACGGCCAGGACCAGCAGCAGCATTGCCACCGAGTGGATCAAGCGTTTCATTCAGAATTCCTCTTAAAGCAGTTTTCTCCCGCTGGCCGGCCAGGCGCGGGATGCAACTCTAAATTCTTGCCGAAGATAGCGTTAGCTGCGCGATTATAGCATCGCCTCGAAGCGTTCCGATGTGATTGCTCTGGTGGCAGTTACACTCTTTGGTTCTAGTACTGAAGATGCGATGTCTTGCTTCCCCCAAATTCTGATTTGCATGCAGCGGAACGCTTTTGCAGCACAGAGTGACAGAGAAAATCTTTCATTGTTCTTTGTCCATTGTGGCTCTGTGGTGCAATCGCTCAGTGCGCGACCGGACGCTGTGCCTGCAATGAGATAAGCTATAAAAGAGCATGACGCGCGTCCACCCGACTCGGCCAAATCCAGAGAAAAATCCCCGCCGGGATCCCACCGCGGCGGGGCAGCGTGATGCCTCTGTTAACAGGATCGCCTCACATAACTACTTCTTGCTGGAAAAATTTGAGGCAGGCGTGGCGCTGACCGGGACTGAGGTCAAATCGGTGCGGGCTGGGCGGGCGAACCTCAAAGACGCCTACGGCTTGATTAAAGACGGCGAACTCTGGCTGCTGAACTGCCACATCGGGCCTTACGAGCATGGGAACATCTTCAATCATGCACCCTTACGGACACGAAAGCTGCTGGTGCATCGGGAAGAGATCCGCAAACTGATTGGCAAAACTCAGCAGCGCGGGCTAACGCTGATTCCAACACGGATGTATTTCAAGAACGGTAAAGTAAAGGTTGAGGTAGCGCTGGCTAAAGGCAAGCAACTTTGGGATAAGCGCGAGACTGAGCGTCGCAAAACTGCAAACAAGGAAGCGAGAGAAGCGATTGCGAGATCGCGAAAGAGCTAGAGCATGAGGCGTGGTCATCGCGGTTGGTTGCGCGATCCATTGTTTCTACTCGCCTTGGCTGCCGGTTTGGGCGCGTTCGTCGTGCAATCTGGGGAGCTTGGCTCGGCCGACACGATGCATCGGCTGCAGACTGCGCACTCGTTCTGGACCTCGGAGCCTCCGGTATTTCCCCAGGAGTATCCGGAATTCGGCGCGCATGGCCGAGGCGGCAGACTTTACGACTGGTATGGCATAGGTCAGCCTCTGCTGATGTTGCCCTCGGACATTGTGGGAAGCTATATCGAGCGGCTGGCGTTTTTTGCGGAGTACAACGGCAACGACCCCAGCGTGCGCGACATCGTGGTCAGTTACAGCACGAATATTCTGATTAGCGTTCTGACCGTGCTGGTCTGCTTTCGCTTTCTGCGGCTTTTGAGCTTTAGCATCAGGCAAGCCGTCGCCGGGGTGCTCGGGCTGCTGTTCTGTACCACGCATCTGCATTACACGCAGAACATGATGGAAAACAATTACATCATGCTTCTGACATTGGCGGGATTCGCGTTCCAGTACGAGTGGTTGCGCAGTGGGAGCCGGCGGGCTTTAGTCATTGGGTCGATCGCTTTGGGACTCAACCTGCTCACCCGCTTGACCACTGGCTTGGATCTGCTGGCTGTGGCATTTTTCTTGCTCCTTGTTTTGTGGTTCGAAGGCGTACGTGGCCGGGGGTTGTGGGAGAGGCTCGTGGCCTACGGCAAGGCTTCCCTGCCCGTCTATGCGGGCTTCATGCTGATCGATCGACTTTATCAGTATTATCGCTTTGGATCGTTCTTCAACACTTACGTACACTACTCTACCTTGGAGCGCCTGCTCCAGGATCCGTCGTTGCCTGCGAACTATCCGTTCGAGACTCCGTTTCACATTGGCTTTCTGGGGGCTCTTTTTGCGCCGGAGAAATCCGTCTTTCTTTTTGACCCATTGCTGGTGCTGACGATTGTGATTGCGTCAGTGGGCTGGAGGCGCTTTGGGCCGGAAATTCGGGGGTACCTGATCGCAGCTTCGGTGCTGCTTTTGGCCTATATCTGCTTTTACGCGAAGTACACCGTATGGAGTGGAGACTTCGCCTGGGGAGATCGATACGTTTCCACGGCGGCGGAGTTGGTGGCATTCATCTCGGTGCCATTGTTGTTGCGGTATCGTGTGGAGCTGGGGAGGTTCATCTGGACGATGGGAGTCGTGATGATCTCGGTCAGCGCTTTGATCCAAATCGCTTCGCTGTCCTTTTGGTTGCCGCTCGAAATCTATCAGATGGAAACGTTGGGGCATCCTACGTTCGTTATCGCGCTGAGGTTTAAGAACATTGTCGCGTTTGCATTGGGGAAGATGGACGCGTGGGGGCTCAACAATTATGTGATGAAGCAGGATCCGTGGGACTATGTGCATATCACGACATGGAATTTTCTGCCGTTTGTGCTAAGGAGAGTGGGGGAAGCTCCGGCTTGGGTGGTTGAGGTTTGCCTTACTCTTTGGATCGCTGGACTTGCGGCGCTGACGTCGATGCTGTGGCGGCTGTACCGGGTTCTGGGTACGGGAGAGTTCGATACGCCGCCCCTTCGGTAGAACCGTTCGGTAAATGTGGTTGAGGTATCTGCGTTTTGCGTGGCGTGAGCGGAAAAGGCAGGTTTCTCGACTCTGCACTCGAAATGACAAATGAAAAGTTGAATGTCACTATGCTTTGCGACGTTTTGCGACGCTCGATAGGTTCTTGGCGTGGCTAGGCAAGACCCAGATTCCTCGTCGCTTTGCTCCTCGGAATGACGGCAATATTTTGACAAGATATCGGGCATGAACGTTGCAACCATCAACCCGTCGCCACCACTGCAGCAATCCCTGGGACTGCGCTTGATCTCGATCATTGGTCTCCTGCTGTTCGTGACCGGGGCTACGCTGCCGCTTTTTCTCGTTGGCCACGCTTGGATTGTGGCCTTGCGCTGGGCTGGGCTGGTTGCCATCGCATCCACCGGACTTTGGCGGCAATCGCTTACCCGGTGGATTTTCTTTGCCATGTTGTTGGGTGGAGAGATTGGGCTGGATCGTCCGCAGTTCGCTGAGCACTTGCGGGTGTTGAGTGAAATCTTTTTGCGGTTGATCAAAGTAATTGTGGCTCCGCTTATTTTCGGAACGCTGGTCACTGGCATTTCCGGCCATGGCAATCTGCGCAGTGTTGGCCGCATTGGAGTGAAGAGTCTGATTTATTTCGAAGCCGTGACTACTCTGGCGCTGCTGCTGGGCGTGGCTGCTATTAACATCAGCCGGGCGGGGGAGGGTCTCACGATTTCGCAAACTGCCGCCGTGGCAGGGCCAACGAACGCACCCACCCTCCGGTGGGATGATTTTCTCCTGCATATATTTCCTGAAAATATTGCGAAGTCAGTGGCTGAGAATCAGATTCTGCAGGTAGCGGTGTTCGCTGTTCTCTTTGGAATTGCGCTGGCGCGAGTGCCTGAGACGAAGCGGGCTCCGATGCTGAAATTCTGCGAATCGCTCACGGAGACCATGTTCTCTTTCACCAATCTGGTGATGTATTTCGCACCTGTGGGCGTCGGAGCGGCAATGGCCTACACCGTCGGACACATGGGCATTGGCGTGTTGCTGCCGCTGGGAAAACTGTTGCTGACCGGATATTGCGCGCTGATTGCGTTCCTGTTGTTAGTTCTGTTGCCGATTTCACGCATTGCGCGAGTGCCGCTTGTTCGATTCGTCAAAGCCGTGGCCGAGCCTGCGACGATTGCTTTTGCCACCAGTGCTTCGGAAGCGGCGCTGCCGCGCGCTATGGAGGCGATGGAGGCCTTTGGCGTGCCTCGGCGGATTGTCGCGTTCGTTATTCCTGCGGGGTACAGCTTCAACCTGGATGGTTCGACTCTCTACCTGGCTTTGGCTTCGATTTTCGTTGCGCAGGCTGCTGGGATGCATATGGGATGGTCCGAGCAACTGTTGATGGTGTTTACCTTGATGCTGACCAGTAAGGGCATAGCTGGCGTGCCTCGGGCAGTGCTTGTGGTGCTGCTGGCTACCGCGGCTACGTTTCATCTGCCTACGGAGCCGATTTTTATCATTCTCGGGATTGACGCCCTTATGGATATGGCGCGCACGTCGGTCAACGTTATTGGCAATTGTCTGGCTTGTGCGGTAATCGCGCGTTGGGAGGGTGAATTGGCCGAGAGTTCCGCTATGCCGGAGATTGCGTAGGCTTGCGTGTATACCCTGCCGGGTTGATCCTTGAGAAAATGCCCGGACGAGGTGTCCGGGGCCACGCGGGCTTGGCGTGGCTTTGGGGTGCGAGTTCAGGCTCCTACTGAGGCGCCTCTCGCTGATGGAGGGGCCGGTTGCTGCGATTTGCTGGGCACGTTGTTGTCGATTCCCCACATATCTTTTTGTACGTCGGCTTCTAATCCCACTTGTTGCTCCTTACCGGTGCCTAGCGACTTGGTCCAAACTACGCGAAACTCGGCTTTGTGTTGCCGGTACTGAAGTACGACCAGGCTACCTACTTCGAGTCGGCGATGGATTGAGCCTAAGCGAACTCCGTTGCGGCTGACGTCGAGGGTGTGGACCAGTTCAGAATAGGACTCGCCAGAAGTGTCGTTCCCGGAGATTCTTACCGGCAGCACTGCCTTGGCCCGATCGAGGCGCCGTTGATTGTCGACCGAAGATCCTGCGTGTGCTGCCAGAGCGGCCAGAGTTTTATTTGAGGAGTTCAATTCCACTTCCTTTGAGTAACTGGTGTATGCATCTTCAGTCATTCGCGGAATTTGCACCATAGCACAAAGGTGTTGGAAACATCCTTCGCCAGTGGTACGTCTTCCGTGGGATGACAATCGCGCTCTGATTGCGCCCGGTGACTGCGGTAATCGGCATCCGGTTACAGCCGTGGACCCAGAGACCCCGAACGGGCCATTGCGGGATTGTGCTTCAGGGCTCAATCTGGTGCGAGTAGGCGCGAGTAATCCCCGCTCGTGCTCGGCGCAAATCCCAATATTTTTGGAGGCTGAGAAATGAGCAAATTACTTTGCAGGCTCTGGTCCGAGGAAGAGGGCCAGGACATTGCCGAGTACGCCGTGATGCTGGCGGTGATTCTGGTCATTGTGGTGGGAACGGTCCACTTGATCGGCGGCAATTCGACCAATGTGTTTTCGAGCGTCTCCAGTTCCATCGGGGGTTAACTTTTCGGTGTGTACGATTTGCTTCGCCGCCAGCCTCGGTCCGAAACTTGAGCGCCTCGCCCGGCCTAAGCTTCGGCAGGGGCGGTGAGAGCTGTTATGGCATCGTCCAGGGTGGGAAAGATCAGAAAGAGTTCTTCGACTCTGGTGGTTTCGAACAACTTCAGAACCCGGTCGTTGACCCCGCTTAATGCGATGCGTCGCGTGGCTTTGTGGCGCGTGACATAGGCGCTGACCAAAGATCCCAATCCCGAAGAATCGATATAAGGAACGTCGCTCAGGTCGACGATGACCATGGGGACGTTTTCTTCCCGCCGGATGGCATTCTGAAATAAAGACAAGTTCTCCAAGGTGAGCGGTCCTCGTAAGCAGAGGACACGCGGTCCTTCCTGCGCGCTCAATCGCTCAATCGTCAACGGTTCTGCTGCCATCGGGAGATTGTATGGCGGACGGGTGTGGTACGCAACCCGCGCGTCCGGAGTGGGAGTTTGGCCCACCCAGACACTGGTCGTTGGGGTAAATGCAGGATGCTTTCGTCCTCAAGCTATTGGCGACCCCGCCGATTTGCAAACTATCAGTGATCAAAAGGTCGTAGTGCCATTACTCCTTGTGACTGATGGTTGCTGCTGTCTGCATGGCTGAGGTTCGAAAGGATGGTCTTCACGGCTGAAAACGTATCCAGCGCTCGCGCTTTCGTCTCCTCGGCTAACTCCGGCAGAGCGACCGGCGAGTGCTCTCAAGTCGCGCCGTGCCATCGGTCGGGGTGTCCTCGATGTGAGCCGGAGGCTAAGGATTCGGGCAAGACCAACACCAGATTGCGACTATTGATGGTGGAGGATAATCCGGCGGACGTGGAACTGATGTTGATTACCCTGCGGAAAGATGGATTCGAGGTCTTTGGCGATGTGGCTCAAAGCCCTGAGGAATTTAGCTCGCGAATACAGGCAGCGAGTTACGACCTCATCCTTGCGGATTACAACCTGCCGCAATGGAAGGGAACGGAGGCGCTCGAGATTCTTTGCCGCGAAAATCTGGATGTGCCGCTGATTGTGGTAACCGGCTATCTGGGCGAGGAAAAGGCGGTGGACTACATCAAGCAAGGCGCTACGGATTGTGTTTTGAAAGACCACCTGGCGCGATTGCCGGTCTCAGTGCGCAGAGCTTTGGAGGAGAAGCAGCTGCGCGATCAGCGGCGCCGGTCCGAAGAAGAGCTGGCGCAAAAGGTGGCAGAGTTGGCCCGCTCCAATGCGGAACTGGAGCAGTTTGCCTATGTGGCGTCGCACGATTTGCAGGAACCGTTGCGCATGATTGCCACTTATACGCAACTGTTGGCGGAACGATATCGCGACAAGCTGGATGAGCAGGCCAACAAATATATCGCGTACTCGGTGGATGGGGCGGTGCGCATGCAGGCTCTGATTCAGGACCTGCTGAAATTTTCCCGGGTCGGCAAAGCTGCGATTGAACCGCGGACGACCGACTGCCGGATGATCGTGGAGCAAGCGTTAAAGAACCTGCAGGCTGCAGTGGAGGAGAGCGGCGCGGTGGTGAAGTGGCATGGTTTGCCCACCGTCATGGCTGACCTGTCGCAGCTGACCCAGGTATTTCAGAACCTGATTGCCAACGCCATCAAGTTTCACGGAAGCGAAGCGCCGGTGATTCAAATCGCTGCCGAAAAGAAAGACAACGAGTGGGTGCTGACGGTTTCCGACAACGGCATCGGCATCCCGGCCGAGAACTGGCAGGACATTTTTGTCATCTTTCGCCGCCTGCACACCCGCACCGAATATGAGGGGAATGGGATCGGGCTGTCGATCTGCAAGAAAATCATCGAACGGCATGGAGGCAAGATCTGGATCGAAGCGCAAGCCCAACCGGGCTCGTGTTTCAAGTTCAGTTTGCCCGCGGAACCGATGGCGCAGACCACGTTGGCGGCGCACGCATGAGAACAACCGAGGTCTTGCTGGTGGATGACAATCCTGCGGACACTGATTTGACCACCGAGGTGCTGGCGCGCAATGGCTGTCCCAGTCATATTTGCGCTGTGACCAACGGCGCCGAGGCGATCGCGTTTCTACGGCGGCAGGGAAAGTATGTTCACGCAGGTGTTCCCGACTTCGTGATTCTGGACTTGAGTTTGCCTGGGAAAGACGGTCGTGCCGTGCTGGCAGAGGTTAAAGCCGATCCGATTCTGCGCAAGATTCCGATTGCGATTTTCAGCACTTCGGAGGCGCGGCAAGACATTATGCGTAGCTATGAGCTGGGGGCGAACTGTTATGTCAGCAAGCCCGGCAATCTGCGGGACTTCATCTCCGCCGTGACTTCGATTGGCGAATTCTGGTTTGGCTTGGCGCGGCTACCGCGCGAGGAGGAACGATGAATGACGGTCATACTAATGTTTTGTTGATTGAAGACAATCCCGGTGACGCCGATCTGGTCCGACTGCGGCTGGTCGAGGGCGACTCGGCAGTCAACGTGAGTTGTGTGAACCGGCTTGCGGATGGGCTTACATCCATGGCTCAGCATGTGCCTTCGGTCGTCCTGCTGGATCTCAATCTTCCCGACAGTCACGGGGCGGATACCTTCCGCAAGGTGCTCGAGAAAGCACCTGGGGTGCCGATCGTGATCCTGTCCGGCCAGGATGACGAGGGACTGGCCATGAAGGCGCTGCATCAGGGAGTACAGGATTATCTGGTGAAAGGCGATATCACCAGTCATCATCTGGATCGGGTCATGCGATATGCGATTGAGCGGCAGGCCTTGATCCGGTCGCTCGAGATGAGCCGGAAACAGCAACTGGAGTTCAAGAATCAATTCTTGTCTCACGTTTCTCATGAATTGCGGACACCACTGACCTGCATTCATCAGTTCGTCACCATTCTGATGGATGGCTTGGCGGGGGAGATCAATCCCGAGCAGCGCTATCACCTTGCAACCGTGCTGAGCAGCGTGCACCAGTTGCGTGCCATGATCCACGATCTGCTGGAGGCCACTCGGGCCGAGTCGGGGAAGATCCGGATCGAACCACGGTGCATTACCATTGCCGACCTTATTCAGCAGGCGATTTCGATGATGGCCGCGACCGCCAAGGAGAAGCAGGTTGGTTTGGAAGTTGGATTGGATAGCAGAATTCCATTCGTTTACGCCGATCCTGACCGCGTCCTGCAGGTGCTCATCAATCTTATCGACAATGGCATCAAGTTCACGCCGCCCGACGGCTCGGTCATTGTGAAAGCCTGCATGGTGGAGGCCGATCCCAACACGGTTTACATTTCCGTGGCGGACAGTGGCCGCGGCATCGGTCCGGAAGCGAGGGCGCTGATCTTTGAACGCTTGTACCAGGACCCGAATTCCGTGGACAACAACCGCGCCGGGCTGGGACTGGGACTCTTCATTGCCAAGGAACTGGTCGAACTTCATGGGGGACGAATCTGGGTGGCGAGCGAAGTGGGGAATGGCAGCACATTCTCCTTTACCTTGCCGCTGTATTCGCTGGCCAAGCTGCTTTTCCCCGTCATCACCTGCGAGGGCCGTCTGCGCGATGCCATCGTGCTGATTAAGGTTGAACTGACGGCAGTTCCCGGCGCCTCGCGGGCCGCATGGAAGGAAATCTGCCAGCTGAGTCTGGATAAGCTGCGGCGTTGCGTTTATCTCGACAAAGACCTGGTGCTGCCGGTAACCGCTAATGTTGGAGTCGTAGAGACCTTCTTCGTAGCCGCCTCGACCGACTTGGAGCGGGCAGAGGTGATGATGAAGCGTGTTCGCGAGCAACTGGAGGCGGACGCAGGCTTCAAAGCCGTTGGGTTGGTCAAGGTGTCGGCGAGTAATGTGCCGTTGCCTTCGAGCGAAGACCGCCGGCCAGTCGAAGAAATGGTGCAGGAAGTGGCGGAGCGGATTACGGAAATGGCCATGGTAGCGCTTTCCCCGAAAGCAGCTTGCGGGAGTGGGAACGGAGATGCAAGTGCAGCCTCAGCTTGCGCCGACGCAAATTAGAACGGACAAACATTAAATCGGACTAATGGAGGACTCAAATGGAGAAGCCAAAAATTCTGATCATCGATGATGATCCGGATCTACGACGGGCGCTGAAGATACGTTTGCGGGCGAACCATTACGACACGGTGCAGGCGTCGGATGGTTACTCTGCGATTTCGGTGGCCCAAAAGGAAAATCCCAACCTCATCATTCTGGACCTGGGCCTGCCCGCGGGCGATGGGTTTGTGGTTCTGGAGCGACTGCAGAACAGCGACACGCTTTCGGACATTCCGGTGATTGTGCTGACCGCGCGCGATCCGCAATCGAATGAACAAAAGACGCTGCAAGCCGGGGCAACGGCTTTCTTTCAAAAACCGGCAGACAATAATGAACTGCTGGATGTGATACGCGCGACTTTGCCGAATTCCTGGCCGGGGACGGCGATGCCCTCGTAATCGAAGGGCACATAAAGGTCTCGGGATACGGTTGCGCGCAGTGCTCGTCAGGGGCGGTGGGGGACCTCGGTTGTCGCTGCGGGACTTGAATTATTGGTGTTGCTTTCCTGACCGCTGCCGCGCTGGGCGAAGCTGGCTCGCCCCTTGCGGGGCTTTGCGGCGGGCGATTCCATCCGCCTGGGTGGGAAGCACGGGCGTGGACGCCCGCGCCTCCACATCCACCCTTGGTAACCAGCCCTTCTCATAGTGACGGCAAGCCCCTTGCCGATAGAAATCCCGTGAGGCGCCGCTAAGAGTCGTGGAAATTATTAGATCATTACTTTCTCCGGATTTCATGCCGCATGGGTATTGCTATCTTTGGGACCCGCGGATGGTGTGGCTGCACGTCATTTCAGACGGGCTGATCATGCTCTCGTATTACTGCATTCCGGTTGTCCTCATCTATTTCATTCGCAAGAATCGAGACATTCCCTTCAACCGGATTTTCTGGATGTTCGGGACTTTCATTCTGGCTTGTGGCACGACTCACCTGATGGAGATTTGGAACGTCTGGCATGGCGGTTACCTGCTGGCAGGGGTGGTTAAGGGAATTACTGCTGCGGTGTCGGTGATCACGGCGGCGATGCTCATCCCTTTGGTACCGAAGGTTATTTCGCTGCCCGGCCAGATTCATTTGCAGGAAGAGAATCGAAAACTGGAAGAGGAAGTCAGCGAGCGCAAGTGGCGGGAGGAAGTGCGCGGACACCTGGCGGCAGTGGTTGAGTCGTCCGATGACGCCATTATCAGCAAGACGTTGGATGGCACAATCACCTCGTGGAACCCGGGCGCTAAGAAGTTGTTCGGGTACTCGTCACCCGAGGCGGTGGGCAAACTGATGGCCATGCTGGTGCCGCCGGAGCGTGCCCATGAGGAATCCGACATTCTGGCGCGAATCGCGTGCGGCGAGCGGGTTGACCATTTCGAAACTGTCCGGGTGCGGAAGGATGGCAAGAGGATTGACGTTTCGGTAACCATTTCGCCGATTAAGGACAACAGCGGCACGATTGTCGGCGCTTCAAAAATTGCGCGCGACATCAGCGATCGCAAGCGGGCCGAGGAGGCGCTTCGCCGGAGTGATGCGAGAAGAAGGTTTGCACTGGAAACGGCGAAACTCGGTGAGTGGGAGCTTGACCCCACTACGCTGCAAGCCGCTCGTTCTTTGCGGCATGATGAGATTTTCGGGTATCCATCCCTTCTGCCGGAGTGGAGCTTTGATATTTTTCTTCGCCACGTCCACGCTGAGGATCGGGGAAGCGTTGGCGGGTATTTTCAAAGCTGTGTGAGCACAGGGAAGCGATGGGAATTTGAGTGCAGAATCGTTTGCCCGAGCGGGGAAATTCGGTGGATCTGGGCGTGCGGCGACCACTACCGGGACTCACCGGATAGCGCCAGCCGTATCTTTGGAATCGTCGAGGACATCACCGTCCGGAAGCGAGCGGAAGAGGAGTTACGGGACAGCGAGGAGCGCTTCCGGCTTTTCATTGAGCACGCCCCGGCGGCGTTGGCCATGTTCGACCGCGAGATGCGGTACCTCCACACGAGCCGCCGCTGGCGGATGGATTATGGCTTGGGCGATCGTAAGCTGGAAGGCTTGTCGCATTACGAAATCTTCCCGGAAGTGCCCGAGCGCTGGAAGGAGATTCATCGCCGCGGGCTGGCAGGCGAGGTACTGCGGGATGACGATGATCGATTCTACAGGCCCGACGGCAGCGTGCAGTGGATACGCTGGGAGGTACGGCCTTGGCACGACCGGGCGGGCGGAATCGCGGGCATTGTGATCTTTGCGGAAGATATCTCCGAACGCAAGCGGGCGGAGAAAGTTCTGGCCGAACAGACGTTGGAATTGTCACGCTACGCGAAAAAATTGAGCATTTCGCAAGATGCTCTGCAGGGCCAGACGGTCATGCTGCAGTCTGTGCTGGACAGCATGTCGGAAGGGTTGGTGGCCGCCGATGAGAATGGGAAGTTCATCATCTGGAACCCGGCGGCGGAGAAAATTGTCGGCATGGGCGCAGCCAGCGTGCCCAGCAAGGAATGGAATAAACATTATGGAGTTTTCTTGCCCGACACGGTGACACCTCTCCCGCAAGAACAAAACCCGTTGTTACGCGCTATTCACGGCGAGGTGTGCTCCGCTGAGATGTTTTTGCGCAATTCCGAACTGGAGGAGGGGGTGTGGATCGAGTCGAGCGCCAGTCCGCTGAAAAACAAGGATGGTATTGCGCGCGGCGCAGTAATCGCGTTCCGTGACATCACGCAGAGAAAAAAAGATGAACGGGAGATTAGGAAGCTCAATGACGAACTCGAGCGCCGGGTGGTCGAGCGGACGGCGCAGTTGGCAGCGGTCAACAAGGAACTGGCCGATCAGAAATTCGCCGTGGATCAGCATGCCATCGTGGCCGTTACTGACATTCACGGCACGATTACTTATGTGAACGACAGGTTTTGCGACGTCAGCGGATATTCCAGGGAGGAGTTGCTCGGCCAGAATCACCGCATGATGAGATCCGACCAACACTCGCCTGACTTTTTCGAGGCGATGTACTGCACCATCGCCAAGGGCAAAGTTTGGCGCGGGGAAGTCAAGAATCGCGCCAAGAATGGCTCGTTTTTTTGGCTGGATTCGACCATTGTGCCTTTTGTGGGCGGGGATGGGCAGCCGTGGCAGTACGTCGCTATTCGAGCCGACATCACGGAACTTAAGGAGGCTGAGGCGCGAGACCGTCAGCGCACGGCGCAACTGGAAGCCGCGAACAAAGAACTGGAAGCCTTCAGCTACTCGGTGTCGCACGATCTGCGAGCGCCCTTGCGGCATATCGGGGGCTTTTCCAAGATGCTGGTGGAGGAATTCGGCCCTACTCTTGATCCCACCGCGCAGCACTACCTCGATCGGATCCAGTCGGGAACACAAAAGATGGGCCTGCTGGTGGATGAGTTGCTGAATCTGGCGAAGGTTGGGCGGCAGGCACTCAATCGACAGCCTTGCAAGTTGAACGCGATTGTTGAGGAAGTATTAGCGATTCTCGAGCCGGAGAGCGAAGGGCGGCAGGTGCAGTGGGTTATTGGCGAACTGCCGCTGGTCGAGTGCGATCCGGTTTTGGCCAAGCAGGTCTTTCAGAATCTGCTGGCGAACGCTCTGAAGTTTACGCGTCCGCGTGGTGGAGTTGTTGCGGGTGCACGGGCGAGGCCCGCGCTTACACAGACTGTGATTGAAGTCGGTTACGCAGAGACGGATGGGCAAACGGTCTTCACGGTGCGGGACAATGGCATCGGCTTCAACATGAAGTATGTGGACAAATTGTTTGGAGTCTTCCAGCGCCTGCATCGCACGGAGGATTTCGAAGGTACGGGCATCGGCTTGGCTACAGTGCAACGCATTGTGCAAAAGCATGGCGGCCAAGTCTGGGCGGAGGGAGAGGTGGATAAGGGTGCGGCTTTTCATTTCACTCTCAGCGCCGGGACGCAAACTGAATCGAAAAGCAATGGAGCGACGGCTGGAGGCCGCTTATGAACCCACAGGAACTGGACATACTGTTAGTGGAAGACAATCAGGACGATATCGATCTTGCCCTGCATGCTCTACGGCGGGGGAAACTGGCAAACCACATCTTCGTGGCACGCGACGGCGAGGAAGCTCTGGATTTTCTGTTCTGCCGGGGAGCGTTCGCGCAACGATCGTTTGATCATCCGCCGAAATTGGTCCTGTTGGATCTGAAACTGCCCAAGGTGGATGGGATGGAAGTGCTCAGACTGATCAAGAATGACGTGCGGACTAAGACCATCCCGGTCGTCATTATGACTTCGTCGAAAGAAGAGCGGGATATGGTCGCCAGTTACAACTTGGGAGCCAACAGCTATATCCAGAAGCCAGTCGATTTCGACCAGTTCCGGGAGGTGGTCAAGACCGTGGGATTGTACTGGCTGGTTATCAACCTGCCGGCGCCGACCCAGGGCGCGCGCGACTTGGCACAGCGACGGTGATTTCTGATTGTTGGGGGCCTTTCCGAGATTTCTGATTGAATCCTGTCGAGCTTGCTCGACCGCCCGGACGAGGGCGTCCGGGCCTGCGTGGGGATGACGTAGAGTTTTCTCTTCCGCAATTGCGTCTCTGATCTCCCGAAACTAATAGAAATTGGTGTATGGTATAGTGGTCAGACCAGAACGCTATTTGGCGGCTGGGGAGCTTGAATGGCGATCGCTAGTATCAATCCGACAACAGGAGAGCTGCTTAAATCGTTCGAACCCCTGACCGATCCGCAGATCGAGGGCAAGCTGAAACGCGCGGCCGCGGCATTCAGCAAGTATCGGCGAACTACGTTCGCTGAACGGGCGCGAATGATGGTGAAAGCCGCGGAGATTCTGGAGAGCGATAAAGAGAAGTTCGCGCGCACCATGACCACCGAAATGGGCAAGCCGTTTCGAGCGGCGGTGGATGAAGCGGTCAAGTGCGTCTCTGCTTGCCGATATTATGCCGAGAACGCGGAACGCTTTTTGGCCGACGAAATGGTGGACACGGCGGCGAGCCGTAGCTACATCCACTATCAGCCGCTGGGGCCGATCTTAGCCGTGATGCCGTGGAATTTCCCTTTTTGGCAGGTCATCCGTTTTGCCGCTCCGGCCTTGATGGCAGGAAACGTCGGGCTGCTGAAGCATGCTTCGAATGTGCCGCAGTGTGCGCTCGAAATCGAAGATTTGTTTCACCGCGCGGGTTTTCCCGAGGGAGTATTTCAGACGCTCCTGATCGGCTCTCAGCAGGTCGACGGAATTCTGAATGATCCGCGAATCGTGGCCGCGACGCTTACGGGAAGCGAGGAAGCCGGAGTGCAGGTCGGCACGGCGGCGGCAAAAAGGATTAAGAAAGTAGTGCTGGAGTTGGGCGGTAGCGATCCATTCATCGTGATGCCAAGCGCGGACATGGATGAGGCTGTCGCAACGGCGGTTAAGGCGCGGATCGTGAACAATGGGCAGTCCTGCATCGCGGCCAAGCGCTTCATTGTTGCTGAATCGATCGCAGGCGAGTTTGAACGGAAGTTTGTGAGCAAGATGGAAGCGCTGAAGCTGGGTGATCCCTTCGATGAGAATACGGATTTGGGACCACTGGCAACGCCGGATGGAGTAGCGAGCCTGGATGCGGATGTCCGCAAGACGGTTGAGGCCGGGGCTCGGGTTCTCACTGGAGGTAAACCGGTGGATCGTCCTGGCAACTTCTACGCACCAACCGTGCTGACTAATATCCCGAAGGATTCACCGGCGTATCGCGACGAGTTGTTTGGCCCCGTGGCCTCGATCTTCCGCGCCAAGAATCTGGATGAGGCCATTGCGATCGCAAACGATAGCCGGTTTGGGCTAGGCGCGAGTGCGTGGACGAATGACAAGCACGAGCGGGAACGCCTGATTAATGAGATCGAGGCAGGGATGGTATTCATCAACCGGATGGTCGCGTCCGATACCCGGTTGCCGTTTGGCGGTGTGAAGCACTCCGGCCATGGAAGAGAACTTGGGCCTTACGGGATTCGGGAGTTTGCGAATATCAAGACCGTCTGGATTCAAGACTCTCATGGCTGAAGCGGTTTTGTAGCGCCGCCGTCCCAGCGGCTGTCGTGGGGGCGTCCCGCCCGCGCCTGGAGGGGCAAGATGCCCTCGCGACAGCCGGCAGGGCATGCCCCGAGCGAAGCCGAGGGGATGCCCGACGCTACACGGAGAAATTGTGTACAAGACAGTTCGCACATCACGACTGTACGAGCAGATTGTTCAGCAGATCGAGGAATCCGTGCTGAAGGGGGAGCTTAAGGCGGGCGATCAGTTGCCGGCTGAACGAGACTTGGCACAACGATTCGGGGTTAGCCGGACGGCGGTGCGTGAAGCGGTGAAGGCATTACGCGAAAAAGGACTGGTGGAAGCGTATTCCGGACGCGGGACTTTCATCACGGACGGAACCTCGCAGGCAATCCGGCAATCGCTGGGATTGATGGTCAAGATCGGTCAGCCGAGCGGATCTATTCATTTGGCGGAGGTGCGCGCGATTCTCGAGCCGGAGATTGCGGCCCTGGCGGCCACCCGGATTCAGGAGCAGCATCTGGCCCTGATGCGAGACGCGGTTGCACTCATGGACCGCGCGCAGGACGATCCCGATGCCTACATTGAGGCCGACCTCGACTTCCACTTGGCTTTGGCGGAGGCGGCAGGCAATCCGCTGATACTGTCGCTGCTCGATTCAATTGTGGGACTGTTGCGTGAACAACGGATGCGAATTTTTCAGGTAGAGGGTGGGCCGAGCCGGGGACAGTACCATCACAAACGCATTCTGCAGGCGGTGGAGACGCGCAATCCAGAGAAGGCGCGGGAGGCGATGCGGGCTCACTTGTTGCAGATCCGCGAGGATTCGCGGGCCAGCGAGGCGCATCCGGCACTTTCGAAAACTCTCTCGTAGTTTGGGCTCATAACGAATGGCTAATTTAGGTTTCGTCGGTCTCGGAGTGATGGGCGGGCAGATGGTAAACCGTCTGTTGAGCAAAGGGCACACCGTCACGGGATACAACCGCACCCGATCGAAGGCGCAGTGGCTGATCGATAAAGGGATGAAGTGGGCGGATTCGCCGCGCGCGGTTGCGGCGGCTGCTGACGTGACATTCGCCATGGTCACGAATTCTGCGGCGATCACATCAGTTACAGAAGGTCCTGATGGATTACTGGCAGGTTTGAGTAAGGGCAAGATCTTCGTCGACATTAGTACCGTGAGTCCTAGCGTTAGCCGCGCCCTCGCGGCGAAGGTGCGAGAAAAAGGCGCCGACATGGTGGACTCGCCGGTGTCTGGCAGCGTGATTACTCTTCAGGAAGGCAAGTTATCAGTGATGGTCGGCGGGCGTCGCGAAACTTTCGAGCGCGTCCAGTCGCTGCTTTTGGATATTGGACCGAAGGTGACTTACGTTGGCGAGAATGGGCTGGCGCTGGCGATGAAGATTGCGGTTAACCTTAGCCTCGCGGTTCAGATGATGGCTTTCTCCGAGGGCGTGTTGCTGGCGGAAAAGAGTGGCATCGCGCGGGAGACGGCGGTGGATGTGCTCACACATAGCGCCGTGGCTTCTCCGATGATTCAATACCGCGGGCCGTTCGTTCTGCAGCAACCGGAAGAGGCCTGGTTCGATGTGAACATGATGCAAAAAGATATGCTGCTGGCGATGGAGTTGGGCAGGCAATTGGACGTGCCTCTGCCAACCACCGCGGTGAGCAATGAGTTTCTGACGGCGGCGCGTGGCATGGGGATGGCGAAATTGGATTTCGCCGTGGTGTTCGATGTGTTGGCGCGAATGTCGGGCATTTCGAAATGACGACTGCTACTGACAAGTCGGCGGCGAATTCGAGAGTCCAAGCTGCGCAGTGGATCCAGATGTATCGAAAGATGGTATCGATCCGCCTGTTCGAGGAGCAGGTCAACGAACTGTACACGCGCGCGCTGATGCCGGGGCTGGCCCACCTTTATATCGGCGAAGAGGCAGTCGCGGTTGGGATTTGCGAAGCGCTTCGGCGCGACGATTACATTACCAGCACGCATCGCGGCCACGGGCACTGCCTGGCAAAAGGGGCGTCGGCCGATCGCATGTTCGCCGAATTACTGGGCAAGGAAGCTGGGTATTGCAAAGGCAAAGGCGGCTCCATGCACATTGCCGATCCGGCCACTGGCAACCTGGGAGCGAACGCCATCGTTGCTGGCAGTGTGGGAATTGCCACTGGTGCAGCGTTGTCGGCAAAGCGCTTGGGGACGGATCGCGTGGCCGTCTGCTTCTTCGGGGAAGGCGCGCTCGGCCAGGGTGTGTTGTACGAAGTAATGAACGTGGCTTCGCTCTGGAAGTTGCCTGTTATTTACGTCTGCGAGAACAATCTGTATACGGAATACACGCACTTCACGGAGACGACTGCGGGCGATATTCCCGCGCGGGCGGCGGCGTTCGGGTTGCAGGCGGAAACCGTCGATGGTCAGGACGTGCGGGCAGTTCACGCAATCGCGGGGCAATTGGTCGACCGTGCCCGTCGAGGGGATGGCCCATCCTTTATCGTATGCAATACGTATCGCTATACAGGACACCATGTCGGTGATATCAACCGCGAGTACTACCGCTCCAAGGAAGAAGAAAAGCACTGGAAGACGGATCGCGATCCCATCAAGTTGTTGGCCGGTTGGCTGATCGAACAGGGCCTTGCCGATCCGGCGCAGTTCAGCCGGATTCAGTCGGAAGTGGAGTCGGAGATGAAGAAGGCGGTCGAGTTCGCTGTGGCCGCTCCTTATCCTGGTGTCGCTGAAGTGGAGCAGGACGTTTATGCCTGAAACCATTTCTCGTGAACTGACATTCGGGCAGGCGGTGCGAGAAGCGCTGGCAGAGGAGATGCGCCGGGACTCGCGGGTCTGCATCTTCGGGGAAGACGTGGCGGAGGCGGGCACACCTTTTAAAGTCCTTTCCGGACTAGTCGAGGAATTCGGCACAGATCGCGTGCTGGACACGCCGATCTCGGAAGCCGGCTTCACTGGGATCGCAGTCGGCGCAGCGATGACCGGCTTGCGGCCCATCGTCGACATCATGTTCGGAGACTTCATTACTCTCACCATGGACCAGATGGTGAATCAGGCGGCCAAGGTCCACTACATGTCGGGCGGGGCGTGGAAGGTTCCGATGGTGATGCGGACTACGCTGGGCGCGACTCGCCGGTCGGGGGCGCAGCATTCGCAGTCTTTGCACGTTTGGTTCAGTCATGTTCCGGGATTGAAAGTGGTGATGCCATCGACACCGTACGATGCCAAGGGATTGTTGAAAACGGCGATCCGGGATGAAAATCCCGTGGTGTTTTTCGAAGACAAGATGATGTACACCAAGCTGAAAGGCCCGGTTCCCGCGGAAGAGTACACCATTCCGTTTGGAGTAGCGGATGTGAAGCGTGAGGGCCACGACATCACTCTTGTGGGCACCAGCAGCATGGTGCAAGTGGCGCTCGGGGCCGCGGATTTGCTGCAAGAGATCGGCATTAGCGCGGAGGTAGTCGATCCACGAACGATGTGGCCGCTCGATGAGAAGACGCTGATTGAATCGGTGAAGAAGACATCGCGAGTGATTGTTATTGATGAGGGTTATGAACGGTACGGGGTCACGGCTGAGATCGCGGCGGTGATTGCCGAGGGCGCGTTTTATGATTTGGATGCGCCGGTCAAACGAATGGGGGCGATGCACATTCCGATTCCATTTTCGCCTCCGCTCGAAGATGCTACCGTGCCTACGGAAAAATCGGTTTTTGAAGTAGCGCGCAAGCTTTGCGGACGATCGTAGTTCAGTAGAAGTCGAGGACGGGAGGTGCATCGTGGCATTACCGACTCATGGAACGATGGCCGTGGATTGGGAACAGCGGGTGGACTTTGATCGCTTGCGCCGCGAACGTTTGGCGCGGGCTAAGGATTTACTTGCCAAATCGGAGATGGGCTCGCTGCTTTGTTTCGATATGAATAATGTGCGTTATTTGACTTCGACGCACATTGGCAGTTGGGCGCAAGACAAGTGCAACCGCTTCACTTTGCTGCCGCAGAATGATGAGCCGATTCTTTGGGACTTTGGATCGGCGGCCAAGCATCATCAGTTGCATTGTCCTTGGTTGGGTGAGCGCTCGCGACCGGGAATCTCGATGCTGCGGGGTGCAATGTCCCCGGAGATGGGTCGGGCGGAGGATGTGGCGAAGAAAATCCGCATCGAACTCGAGATGCGTGGCCTGCACAAGGAGCCGGTTGGAATCGACATCATTGAGTTGCCGGTTCTTTTCGCTTTGCAGCGCGAGGGGATTAACGTGGTCGACGGTCAGCAGTTGATGTCCGATGCTCGCGTGATCAAAACGCAAGATGAGATTGCCCTGCTGAACACTTCAGCGATGATGGTCGATGCGGCTTACGACGAGCTGTACCGGGCGATGAAGCCTGGGATGCGGGAGAACGAGGCGGTCGGACTGGTCAGCAAGGTTCTCTACGACCTGGGGTCTGAATATGTGGAAGCGGTGAATGCGATTTCCGGAGAGCGCTGCAATCCGCATCCGCATGTGTTTTCGGATCGCGTGCTTCGTCCCGGCGATCCGGTTTATTACGACATTCTGCATTCGTACATGGGATATCGCACCTGCTACTACCGGTGCTTCACCATCGGCTATGGATCGCATGCCATGGTTGATGCGTATAAGCGTTGCCGGGAGTATCTGGATGCGGCGATTGAATTGGTGCGTCCGGGGCGGACCACGGCGGAGATTGCGGCGGTTTGGCCGAAGGCGAAGGAGTTCGGCTTTCCGAATGAGGAAGCTTGCTTTGCTTTGCAATATGGACATGGAATCGGTTTGGCCATCTGGGAAAAACCTGTGATCAGCCGGCTGGTGTCATTCGATCATCCGCATGAGATCAAGCCGGGGATGGTTTTTGCGTTGGAGACTTTCTGGCCTTCGACTGATGGCTGGAGCGCGGCGCGTATCGAAGAGGAGATTGTGGTGACGCCGACTGGGCACGAGGTCATCACTCGCTTTCCCGCGGAGGAACTGCTGGTGGCGGGGGCGCATTATGTGACCGTGAACGGACCGCTGCCGACTACTCGTGAGAATGAGTCTGCGCCGAGCCGGCGGGTGGTAGAGATGATCGAAGAGAGTTCGAGGACGGAACGAGTTGGGGTGTCGGACTGACCATTGCGTCGGGGTATCTCGTTGCGGGGCTGGATGTCACTGCATGAGGCGACGTCAGAATTCCGTCCGGCTTTAGTATCAGAATTTCGTTGCAGGGGTCCTTCGGCTACGCAAACGATTCGCGAGCGACTCGTTTGCTGCGCTCAGGATGACCAAAAGAAATATGGCTTTCAGTGTGGTCATGCCCGCTCTCGAAATGGCGCAGGAAACCGGCAAGCTTGTGGCTTGGCGGAAAGCGGAGGGAGAGAGTGTGGCTAAGGGTGAGCCACTCTTGGAGATAGAAACTGACAAAGCGGTGCTCGAGGTCGATTCTCCAGCAGATGGGGTTCTCGCGGGCGTAAAGGCGCAGGCCGGCGACGTCGTTGCGGTGGGGAAAACCATCGCTTGGATTGTTCGTCCTGGCGAAACTGCTCCGTCCGAGGCGACATCATCTGCATCTCCGATTAGTAGTGCCACTGCGCACACGAATGCCGCCGCTCCAGTGATAGCCGCCGCGATGCCTGCGGGCGCGCGGATTTCGCCGAAAGCTCGGCGGCTTGCGAGGGAGCATGGAGTTGACGTTGCCAGTTTAAAGGGATCAGGACCGGCGGGAGAGATTCTTGCGTCCGACGTTTTGGCAGCAGCGGAATCGAAGAGTGCTTCTCCGTCCGCAGCAACGGCCAGGGATGTTGAAACGCCTAGTTCGATCGGGCGACTGATGGCGGAGCGAACTACCCAGAGTTGGACTACGGTTCCGCATTTTTTTGTAGTGCGCGATATCGACGCCGGCGCGCTCGTCGAAGCACGCGAGCGACTTGGAGCAGCGATTCCGCGGGCATCCGGCATCAAACTTACCCATACGGATTTACTGATCGCGCTGGTCGCCCGCGTTCTGGTGAAACATCCGCGTCTCAATGCGAGCTGGCATGGCGCCGGGATACGTGAGAATGAAGAAGTGAACATCGGCGTCGCCATGGCGGTCGACGACGGCGTGGTTGCCACGGTGATTCACAACGCCGACAAAAAGGAGCTTGGCGAGATTGCGGTTCAGCGCCGTGACCTGACGGAGCGGGCTCGGGCAGGCCGCTTGCGCCCATCCGACATTGCAGGTGCAACATTCACTATCAGCAACCTCGGCATGTACCACGTCGATGCTTTCAGCGCGATTATCAGTCCGCCGCAGGCGGCGATTCTGGCGGTGGGAAGCATTGCGGACCGCGTCGTGCCGGTCGAGGGGCGGCCAGGGATCCGTCCAATGATGACGTTAACCCTCTCGTGCGATCACCGCGTGGTGGATGGTGCGCGAGCTGCGGTTTTCCTCGATGAGGTTGCTGAAGCAGTTCGCGAGCCAGAAAAATGGCTGCGATGACGATGCCGGTGCGTCCGGTGCGCGTACGCGCCGGCATCGTAAAACACAGCTTATTGTAACCAAAATAGCTTTGATTTAGGTGGGCGCCGCCCGGGTGTGAACGCCCGCGCCAACATTGCACCAAAGTAACATTAGCTTTTAGGTTCCAGTTAGGAATATAGGTAAAACTCTGCTATACTGTGGTCACGCTTAATACCGCGGTTGTATGGTGCGATGGCTCTGGTGCAGTGTTTGATCTGAGAACTCCCGCCTTCAGTTTCCCCTCCGTACGTCTTCAGCGTAATCAAAACTAAGACTGGCCATGCAGGTTGTTATACCCGCCCGGAATTTCGTTTGCGGGCTGCGACCTTCAGCCAGAGAAAGCAAAATGCAGAATTTTTCAGAATTACCGATTTCCACTTACGTTCAAGATCGTTTGGCGTTCGCTGGCTTTTCAATACCCACTCCGGTTCAGGCTGCGGCGATCCCGCAGGCTCTTACCGGCAAAGATGTGCTTGCCACCGCGCAGACCGGCACGGGTAAGACGCTCGCTTTCCTGATTCCAATTATGGAGCAACTGCTCCAGAAAAACTTGCCGGGGATTGCGGCGCTGGTGCTGGTTCCGACACGCGAACTGGCGATGCAAGTCGCCGATCAATATGACGCCTTACGCGGCAAGCAACTTTCGCCGGCAGCTCTGGTCGTGGGAGGCTTGTCCGAAGGACAGCAACTCCGCGCCATTCGCAACGGTGCTCGCGTGATGGTCGCCACTCCGGGCCGATTAGAAGATTTCCTGGACCGCGGGCTGGTTAATTTCCGCGGACTGCGGGTACTGGTGCTCGATGAGGCAGACCGCATGCTGGACATGGGATTCCTGCCCGCGATTCGAAGGATTGCGGCTGTCCTGCCCAAAGATCGTCAGACGATGTGTTTCTCTGCAACCCTTGAGGCATCCGTAGTCCACCTGGTGAACGACTACATGAGGAACCCGGTGCGCGTTGCATTGGGGTCCACGCTGAAGCCATCCGAGAATGTTCGGGTGCAGGCGTTCGAGGTCGATGCAGACCGCAAACAGGAAGTGTTGCATCGTTTGTTAGCTAAAGAAACTGGCCGCTGTCTGGTGTTCGCACGTACTAAGCGTGGAACCGAGCGGCTGGCCAAAAATCTGAATCGCGAGGGATTCGCTGCGGCCATGATCCACGGCGACCGCTCGCAATCCCAGCGAACCGCGGCGCTGGTTGGATTTCAGCAGGGACGCTATCGCATACTCGTTGCGACCGATCTGGCTGCGCGGGGCATTCATGTGCAGGATATCGCTCACGTCATCAACTACGACTTGCCCGAAGTGGCGGAAAACTTTATCCATCGTGTTGGGCGCACCGGTCGTGCGGGCGGCCACGGTGTTGCTTCTACCCTCTTCGGCCGTGATCAGCGTTCGGACTTGTACCAACTGGAACGCACTCTCGGAATCCGCATGGAGAGGATGAGTTCGACCGGCGACCGCAGGGAAAAGTATCTGGCGGAGAACGAAAGCGGGAGCGCTCGGACCAACTCTAATCGCCTTGAATCTGTTTCGAAGGGGAGAATGGTCCGGCTTCCTGGCGAAGTACTGCAAGTACAAATGCAGAACTGATAGGCAATAGCAACAATGTTTGTGAGACGTAGCTAGCTACGTCTCTACAGACGAATCAACGCGATGCTAGCATTTGTAAGGCGAGCTTCGCCGGTTGATTTCTGTGAGAAGCCGCCTTGCGCAGCCACCGCACGGATTCAGTTCGATTGGCGGGTACTCCGTCGCCCTCGCGATAGCGCAGACCGAGATTGTACTGCGCGGCAGCATCGCCTGCTTCGGCCGCTGTCATAACCCATCGTGCCGCTTCCACACAGTTCTGAGGAACAGAGTGCCCTACCTCGTAGGCCATGCCGAGGGTGAAGGCCGCGGACTCTTCTCCGTATTTCGCCCGGCGCCGCAATCCCTTAATTTCATAGCGGCTTAATTGCTGCACTGCGCTGAGCGTGGCCGGATCGGTTATGCGCTGGTGGCTGCCCTCCAGCGGAGCAATGTCCCGGGGCGGTCGGCGCTCTTTGGCAGTTCTTTTGATCTCCTCGGATACTGGTGGGTTTGTCGGGGATGGGATGGTAGAGATGTTGTTAACGACTGCCTCCACGGCGGGAGGGTTTGGCCTCGAGATCGCTTGCGCGCTTTGAAATGACCCATGACGCCACACTTCGAGAAACAGCAGCGCGGCGACAAAGGACAGCACCCAGACCGGTGTTGCGATGGCCAGGGCGCGCAGCCCACCCAATGTGAGATGGACGCGAACACGCGGAAGAGCATTGTTAAAGACGTTGTGGGCGCGCTCGAACGCGGTTCGAAGATTGAATGCTGCTTCGCGCAGCGTCCATTCTTTGTCGCGAGCTTTGACCAGATTCGGCACAACCGGCTTAACACGAGGGCTGGCCTTGTCTTCCGCGGGGAGGCTTTTGGGTTCGGCCGTTTTAAGTTCGAGTTTCACGACGGGATCGAAGTGCAAAGTTCCAGTTTCGAGGGCCGGTAGAGCGTCGACTGGTTCGGCAGGAGTTAAGATGTCCGCAGGTTGAGCGCTTAGCGAGACATGTCTGACATCAGCGTCCATCCGCTCCGGCGAGAACTGGAGCGCCGGTTTCATGGCCACATGCAAACTTGGATTCAGGGTATCTGTTTCCCGTTGAACTTTGACGGGCTCGACAATCGTTTCTTCGCGATTGAGTTGGGGAGGGTGCAATTGATCCTGCAAACACTGGAGAACCCAGGCTGCTGCCAACAATCTCTCGAAGGAGGAATGGTCAAGGGTCAACCGGGGGTTCGTACCAGCGCTCGCTTCCGCGGACATTGGCGGAGGGACCTCTCGCAAAGACGGATTAACACCAGGTCAGGATGTTTGAAATCCACGCCTATCCGTTGATAATACACCCGTTTGTTCATTCTCCAACGGCTGAATTGGCGGTCTCTGACTCTAAGAGGGGTCCGGTTGGCCCGGCAGACGGCTACATGTGATGCCTGTTGTTTTCTTTCTGGCTATCTGGCGCGAAGCCTACAACGCGAGAAGCAACACACCTTGCTGCTGTATTCTTTCAGAATGTATTCCGATTTACCGCCCCGAGATCGGACGTTGGTTCAGATCGTAGACTCCGCACTCGACAATACTGCGCGGAGAAGCGGTGACTGGCTCGTGTGTCGTCCCGGATGCACTCAATGCTGCGTTGGGGTGTTCGCCATAAATCAGCTTGATGCTGCCCGGATCAGAGGAGGACTCAGGAATCTGGAAAGGGACGCGCCGGAGCGTGCCCATCAGGTGCGGCAGCGCGCTCGGGAAGCCGCTTCCCGGCTAGCCAAGGATTTCCCCGGTGATCCAGCCAGCGGTTTGCTGGATGAAGGCGAGGAAGCTGAACGACGCTTTGCTGACTTCGCTAACGATGAGCCTTGCCCGGCACTCGATCCGGAGACCGGGCTTTGTGAACTTTATGAATCGCGGCCGATGACTTGTCGTGTGTTCGGGCCGCCAGTTCGCTCGGAAGATGGCCTTGGGGTTTGTGAGCTTTGCTTTCAGGGTGCCACTGACGAGGAAATTGCGGCGTGCGAAATGAATCCGGACCCGGATGGCCTGGAATCCACGCTGGTTGAGGAAGTCGAAAAAGCGACGGGTACAAAGGGTCAGACGATTGTGGCATTCTGTTTAGCATCTTGATCCCTTCGCGAATAATTTCAGCGTTGTCGATCCGGGACTCCTTGGTGGTCTGTGAACGAATGACCCGTCAATGTGATGACCTCTCATAATGACCCAGCAGTTTGATGTGTTGGTCCTCGGCGGCGGTGCCGCGGGGTTGATGTGCGCGCTGGAGGCCGGTAAGCGCGGACGGCGCGTAGCCGTGCTCGAGAGGGCCGAACGCGCGGGGAAGAAAATCCTCATCTCCGGCGGCGGCCGCTGCAATTTCACCAACAATCACTGCCGCGCGGAAAACTTTATCTCCGCGAATCCGCACTTCGCGAAATCAGCGCTGGCCCGATATCCGCCGTCAGACTTTATCGCGTTGGTCGAGAAGCATCGCATTCCTTACCACGAGAAAACGCTCGGCCAACTCTTTTGCGATCGCTCGGCGCACGACATCACGGACATGCTCGAGAGCGAATGCGGCAATGCCGGGGTTCGTCTTTTTGTGAGGACTTCGATTAAAGAGGTTCTGAAGACGACAGAATTCGTGGTCCGCGCAGACGACGTGGAATTTCGCGCTCCGGTGTTGGTAGTCGCGACCGGTGGCCTGTCGATTCCGAAGATGGGTGCGAGCGGCCTTGGCTACGACCTGGCACGACAATTCGGATTGGCGATTCGTGAACCTCGGCCCGCACTGGTGCCGTTCGTGTTCGACGACCAGGATCGCGGCCGGTATTGCGATCTGGCTGGAGTCTCGGCCAGTGTAGCCGTTTCATGCGATGGTCAGCGATTCCGGGAAAATATGCTCATCACTCATCGCGGACTAAGTGGCCCCGCGCTTTTGCAGATTTCGTCCTATTGGAAACCGGGCCAGGCAATTGCAATCGACTTGGCGCCGGGTAGCGATGTGACGGCAGCCCTTCGAGAAACGAAGCGTCCGAGAAACATCACGGCGATGAGGTCAGCTTTGAATAATTTTTTACCGAATCGATTCGCCAATCGATGGTTGGATCTGCACCCACCCAGCGCATGGACAAACTCCGGACTCGCGGAACTTGAATGCCAGGCGCACGAGTGGGTTGTGATTCCGGCGGGCACCGAGGGCTACAGCAAGGCGGAGGTAACCGCGGGCGGAGTGGACACCAACGAATTGTCGGCGAAAACCATGGAGAGTCGAAAAGTCCCCGGCCTGTTTTTCATCGGGGAAGTCGTGGACGTGACCGGCCACCTGGGCGGATTCAATTTCCAGTGGGCATGGGCATCAGGAGCGTGCGCCGGCCGGGCATTGTAGGCGCGAGCGTCATCGCTCGTGCATTCTGAAAGAAATTTAGGCCAAGACCGCCTGATACTCTTCGTAGGCACCTTTGAAGTCTGTAAGCTTGTGATCCGCCTCGAAGTGCCAAATTCTGGTAGCGACTTCGTCGATCAGATCGTGATCGTGCGTTACCAGCAGCACCGTTCCCTGATAGCGCTGCAAAGCAATGTTGAGGGCGTTGATCGACTCGAGATCGAGGTGGTTGGTCGGTTCATCGAATACCAGAACGTTAGGCTTTTGCAGCATGAGCTTGCAGAAAAGCAGTCGCGCCGCTTCGCCTCCGGATAGAACATCGGTGCGCTTCAGAGCGTCTTCGCGTGGGAAAAGCATTTGACCTAGCAGGCCACGAATCTCTTCATGCGCGGCGGAAGGTTCCCACTGATGCAGCCATTCGAATGCCGTCATTCCGCCTTCGATCAGAGCCCTGTGGTCTTGCGCGAAGTATCCGACGGCAGCTTCGTGTCCCCAAATTACTTTTCCGCTGGTGAGAAAGGGTCCATCGTAGCCACTGGTTTTGCGCAGTTCGGCATCTGGGACCGTCGGAGAATTTGCCAGCAGCGCGTTGAGCAAAGTGGTTTTACCCGCGCCGTTGCGGCCCATCAATGCGATTTTCTCTCCGCGCATTACGCTCGCGGTGAAGCGTTGGATGACTTCAGTGTCGCCGTATGATTTCGCAACGCCTTCGAGTTCAAGAATGTGTTTTCCTGAAGGGCGCTTCTGCTCGAACTTCAAAAATGGACGCTGAATATTCGACTTAGCCAGTTCCGTGACCTGCAGTCGCTCGACTTCTTTGCGCCGCGACTGCACCTGGCTCGAGCGGGTACCCGCCGAGAAACGAGCGATGAATTCGTTGAGCTGCGCAATCTTCTTTTCGCGCTGTGCATTCTGCCCTTCGATCTGCGAACGGATTTGGGTCTTGGCCACGACCATGTCGTCATAGCTGCCGGTATAAGTGATGATGGTTTGGTAATCGATGTCGGCGATATGAGTGCAGATGCTATTGAGAAAATGGCGATCGTGTGAGATCACGATCAAGACGCCATCGTAGTTATTCAGGAACCCTTGCAGCCAGTGGATCGAGTCGAGGTCGAGGTGGTTCGTAGGCTCGTCGAGCAGCAACGCGAGTGGATGTCCGAACAGGGATTGCGCCAACAGCACACGAACTTTCTGTCCGCCTTGCAGCTCACCCATTTTTCGCTCGTGCAGTTCGTCGGGAATATCGAGTCCTTGCAGCAAAATTGCGGCATCACTCTCGGCGGTGTAGCCGTCTTCTTCGCCGACGATGCCTTCCAGTTCGCCGAGCTTCATTCCGTCTTCATCGGTAAGGTCCGGCTTGGAATGAATGCGGTCGCGTTCCTCCATTGCGGCCCACAAGCGCTTGTTGCCCATCATCACGGCATCGATGACACGATAGGCGTCAAATGCAAACTGATCCTGGCTCAGCACGCCGAACTTTTTCGGACGCACGACGGTTCCCTTCTGAGGGTCGAGGTCGCCGGTCAGAAGGCGCATGAAGGTAGTTTTGCCAGCGCCGTTCGGTCCAGTCAGGCCATAGCGCTTGCCCGGCGTGAACGCCGTCGATACTTCGTCAAACAGAACTTTGGCGCCGTAGCGCATGGATACATTGCTTACTGAAATCATGATTTCTCAAGGAAACTGCGGAAAATTTGCCCAAAGGCGGGGACGCAGCTGCTGTTATTAGGATATCACGACCCCCAGCTCGGTTTCTCGCTTTGCCTCAACCGGCCGAAATCGAAGGTCACGTGTTAGCCTTTTTCTGGCTACTTATTCTCAGAGGAATTCATGAAAGACGTTCGCTTTTCTCATCTGGATCTTAAGACAACCGCAAAAGAAATCATGTTGGCCCACGGATTCGAACCGGACTTTCCGCCGCAGGTCGCGCAGCAGCTAGCGAGCCTGAAAAAGCAGCCGCCACAAGTTGCGCCCGCCGGCGACATCCGTGACCTTCGGAACCTGATCTGGTCTTCCATCGACAACGACACTTCACGGGACCTCGATCAGATTGAAGTGGCCGAGCGTCTGCCCAATGGAGACATCAAGGTACTGGTGGGAATCGCAGACGTGGATGCGTTTGTGCCGAAGCAAACTCCGATTGATGAGCACGCGGCGAAGGAGACCACTACGGTTTACGCGGGCGTCCAGATTTTTCCTATGTTGCCCGAAGACCTTTCCACTGGCACGACGTCATTGCTCGAAAACGCAGACAAGCTGAGTGTTGTGATCGAGTATGTGGTTGATGCCGCCGGCTCGGTCAGTTCGGGCAGTGTCTATCGGGCAATCGTTCGTAACAAGGCCCAGCTTGCTTACAACGGCGTAGGCGCATGGCTTGAAGGAACGGGGCTGGCCCCACCGAAAGTAGCTGCGTCCGGCGCGTTGCAAGCTCAGCTCAGACTGCAACACGAAGCTGCCCAAACCCTCAGGAATCAGCGCTACCAGCGTGGCGCCCTCAATCTCGACACTGTCGAAGTACGTCCGGTACTAGTCGATCAGCAGGTGGTCGATGTTGTGAAACAGGAAAGAAATCCCGCTACTGAGTTGATTGAGGATTTCATGATCGCCGCCAACGGAGTCGTGGCGCGCATGCTGGAGAAAGTTTCGTCTCTGCGGCGCGTTGTGAAGACTCCCGAACGCTGGGACCGGATTGTGCAGTTGGCTGCGACGTATGGCGTAAAGCTTCCACCTGATCCCGATTCCAAGGCACTCAATGATTTTCTCCTCAAGTGCAGGGCGGCTGATCCGGATCATTTTGCGGACCTATCGCTGGCAGTGATCAAGTTGATTGGGCCGGGCGAATATGTTCTGGAGCGCCCGGGAGATCCGGAGCAGGGTCACTTCGGCCTGGCAGTTCAGGACTATACGCACTCGACCGCGCCCAACCGGCGGTTTGCCGATGTCGTCACACAAAGACTGATTAAGGCCGTGCTTGCTGGCCAACGCGCCCCGTATCCTGACGACGAGTTAGCGGGCATAGCCAGCAACTGTACTGCGAAAGGAGACGCTGCGCGGAAAGTTGAGCGCCAGATGTCAAAACGGCTGGCGGCGGTTGCCATACGCCACCGGATTGGTGAAATCTTCAACGCGTTGGTGACCGGCGTAACCTCGAAAGGAACTTTTGTTCGCGTGCTGCAGCCGCACGTAGAGGGATTGCTGGCGCAAGGAGACAAGGGACTGGACGTGGGAGATAGGTTGCGGGTGAAGCTGATTCGCACCGACGTTCAGCGCGGATACATCGATTTCGCACGAGCGTAGCGGCCGAAACGGAGACGTAGCAAGCTACGTCTCTACGGGACGTGCTGATGCTCAACCTTTTTTCTTTTCGAGCTCAGCCCAGCGCGAGTAAAGCTCATCCGCTATCTTCTGAGCCTCGTCCATCTCAGCGTGCGCACGTAGAAGACGCGGTCCGTCGCTTGCGATTGCAGGATCCTCCAACTGAGCACGCTTCTGCTGCAGCACCTGCTCGGCTTCCTCGACGCGCTGTTCGATGGTGGCATATTCGCGCGCTTCCAGATACGACAGCTTCTTCTTGGCTCCTGATGGCTCAGGGAGACTCGCTGCATGCCTAGCTTGATTCCCGCTTGAGCGAACTGCTTTTGCCGGCTGTTTTCTTTCTGCTTGCCAGGACTCCCATTGCGAGTAATCCGCAAAACTGTCTGCTCCGCCTTGCCCATCCAATCCCAACACGATGGTTGAAACGCGATCGAGCATGTAGCGGTCGTGAGTGACCAGCACCAGCGCGCCGCGATATTCGAGCAGGCTTTCTTCGAGGATATCGAGGGTGGGAATATCGAGATCGTTGGTGGGTTCGTCGAGAAGGAGCACGTCGGCGGGCTGAAGCATGAGCTGCGCAATCAGCACGCGCGCTCGTTCGCCTCCGGAGAGCCGTCCAATCGGTTGATTGAGCTGCTCGCCTGTAAACAGAAATCTTGCCGCCCACGACGCCACGTGAATTACGCGGTCCTGATAGATGACCGAATCGCTATCTGGAGCGAGCGCGCGGCGCAGAGTCACATCCGGATCGAGTTGGCGAGTTTGATCGAAATACACGATTCGCAACCAGTCAGCCGGGCGAATTTCTCCGGCACTCTGTGCTAACTCTCCTTTCAACATACGCAGCAATGTGGTCTTGCCGCTGCCATTCGGGCCGACGAGTCCGACGCGCATCCCAGCCGTGATTACGAAATTAAGTTTGTCGAACAGCGTGCGGTCATCAATCTCGTAGGCGACGTCTTCCAATTCAATCAGCCGTTTGGTCTTTCGTTCGGTCGCCGAGAAATCGATGTTCGCGGTTGCGATGCGCGTTCTGACGTTCAAGTCCGCGAGTTCACTCATTAAGTCGCTGGCCTTGTCGATTCGCGCTTTGGATTTGCGCGTCCGGGCTTTCGCTCCTCGGCGCAGCCATGCGATTTCATTGTGTACGAGATTTTCCAGCGCTTCCTGCCGCTTCGACTGCGAGTGCAGAAATTCTTCTTTCTTTTCGAGAAACGTACTGTAGTTTCCACGGACGCGCAGCAGTCCATTCGGATAAGTCCGATTGAGTTCGGCCATCTCGGTGGCAACATTTTCCAGAAAGTAGCGATCGTGGCTCACCACTACGCAGGCGAATGCCGCATCTTGCAGGAGTGCCTCAAGCCACTCAATTCCAGCCAGGTCCAGATGATTTGTAGGTTCATCCAGCAGGAGGATGTCTGGGCCCTGAACCAGCGACTCCACGATTGCCAGACGCTTTTGCCAGCCTCCCGACAATGCGGCCGCCTGGGTTTCGAGATCGTCAAAGCCAGCGCGGCCAAGGGTCTCGGCGAAGCGGGTGCCGCGCTCATTGGCCGATACAGCAGCTCGTTCCAGCGCCTTCTCGACGGCGGACCGAACCGTTTCCCCAGATGCAAATTTCGAATCTTGCAGCACAGTGGCCAGCCGGACGCGTTTACGAACTGCGATTTCGCCGCTGTTGAGATCTTCCTCTCCCGCCAGAATTCGCAGCAGAGTCGATTTTCCGGATCCGTTTGGACCAATGAGTCCGATCCGGTCGCCTTCGGAAACCGTGAAGGAAATATCTTGAAACAGCAAGGTCGATCCGAAAGATTTCGTGATGCCCTGCGCATTAATGATCGGCGGCAACGACTTTTGTCCTACTTCCTTTAGGTTGTTAGAAGGGCTTGGTGGAACTGGTTGGGTTCGAAGCTTAGGGCTGCAATTTGGATTTCGAACTCAGATCACTTCCTCACTAACTCTATCATCGCAATTTCCGGAGGACAGTTGTAGCGCACCGGCAAGAGCGAGCAACCAACGCCGGCGCACGTATAGCCCACCATGCCGCGATGCTGCCACACCCCTTGCCTGTAAGTTCTTGGACAATCGGCGTTGCTGAGAATGCTTCCGATCAATGGCATGCGGATCTGACCGGCGTGAATGTGACCGCAAAGACAAAGATGGATCCTCGCAGCTGCAGCCTCTTCAAATATCTCGGGCGAATGGGCCAGTAGGACCTTGAAGGCATTTGCCGGCACACGATCGAGCGCGGCGTCCAGGTCGTCGAAGCCGTAGCAGTGTGGATCATCGACACCGACGATCCACAGACTGGCTCCGCCTCGCGTGATTTCGATTGCTTCGTTAATCAGCATACGCACGCCGAGTTTCTCGATTTCCCCAGCCATATCGGATTCGTCGTGATTCCCCAGGACGGCGACAACGCCATGACGCGCTTGGACCCTCGACAGGATCGTCCGCATGCGTGGATAGACGTCATCGCAAGGTCCTACAAGTTCGAAGCGGTAATCGCCGGTCATGACGCATAGATCAGCAGGCAAGCCAGCGATGCGATCTGCGACGATTTCAGCCAGACCATCCATGCCATCGATGTGAAGGTCGGCAAGCTGGAGTATCCGAAAACCGTCTAAGCTTGCCGGCAGGTCCTCGAATTCCAGCCGCAGATGCCGCACTGTAGGTTGCAGCGCATTCCGGATTCCACGCGCGTAAATTCCCGCAATCCGCAAAACGGTTCGCAGGATTGGCCGCGCAATGCGCTCACGCATGACCAGCGAATCCTTGTGCGGGCGCTTCCATGTTCCTGCGCGCATGGCCGCTTCAATCGTCCGGCGAGGCGCCAGACGCTGCTCCAGATCTTGGGTTACTTCAAACTCGCTGTCAGAATGGATCATCGGGTTTCTGATGAGGGGACGAAGATGAGCGTTGTCTCACCGGCAAGCCGCGTGTTTCCGCTCAAGCCCGCGGGCAAGATTAGAGTACAACATCTGGCGCGACGAAACTGTCGGCGACTTCGACCTGGTACACGATCGTAACAAGGATTGATTTCTCGTACCGTGTAACCATTTCGGGACTTGGCCTGGAGTGTAAAAGTTCCAAGGCTTGACACTTGTCGCGCTCGAGAATCCGACGAAATAATTGTCCGGCGTCGAAATATATGGAAGAGAAACTGGTCAGGCCGGCAATGCCAGAACTCGACACGTTGCGAGGACTGGCAATCCTGCTTGTTCTCTTCTTTCACGGCTTTGGTTTTCAGTTCGCTACGGCGCACCTGCCGCGGCTGGCCCATCTCTTTGTGGCTGCGACGATGCCTGGGTGGATTGGAGTTAATCTTTTTTTCGTCCTGTCTGGCTTCTTGATTACTGGTATTTTACTCGACAGTAAAAGCAGCCCTCACTATTACCGAAGGTTTTACGCGCGCAGGGCACTTCGGATACTGCCAGCCTACTATGCATTTCTTTTATTTCTTTCGATCGCACCCAAGACCGGCTGGTTGGATCATCGCCAAGTCTCATGGCAATTTATCGGCTTGAGCTTCGTTTATCTTTCGAACGTCACACATTTCTTTGGAGTGCCTATGCAATACGGCGCATTGTGGTCTCTCGCCGTTGAGGAACATTTTTATCTGGCATGGCCGATCGTGGTACGTTCTCTCTCGCGCAAGGCGATTGCGATTTGCGCTTTTTCCGTCGTCATAATTTGTCCGTTACTTCGCACCATTGCTTTCCGCCGAGGCGATGAATACGGAGCCGGTTACACGTGGCTGGTTGCGGATGGATTGGCCATGGGTTCACTGCTGGGCCTATTCAGCCGCAGTTGGCTCGCCGACCGTGAACGGATGAAGCAGGCTGCGATCTTCTGCATGGGTGCCGCGGGGGCCCTGCTCGCATGCGGAGCGCCTTTTGGAATATTTCTTAGCCGAACGGAATTGGGTGGCATTTTGCGGCCCACGGCTTTGAATTTATTTTTCGCGGGAGCCTTAGGGTCCGTGCTTCTGATTGGCACGAGCAATCTGAAATGGATTGTGCAACGGCCGATTCTACAATTCTTCGGTCGAATCAGCTACGGACTCTATCTCTTTCACATGCTAGTTTTCGATTTCGTAGATCATCTTATTGGGCTATTTGTTCAGAATTCGGTTGTCATGGTTCGAACCAACTTTTCCCTGATTTGCCTGCGCTTCGCGATTGCGGGAATTTTAGCCACGGCTACTGCGGCTTTGTCGAGGAAGTACTTCGAAGCATGGTTTTTGCGTTTGAAGGAGAAGTGCGCCCCGCTAGCAGGAAATCAGCAACCCATGGCGCCCGCTTTCCTCGGAACCGTTCAGGATCAACTGGTAATCCAAAACCAGGCAATCTAGTTTGGCTTTGGGAAGACGAACGCGACCGCCAACATCAACGAACATTCTGGGAGAATCTATGGTGGACCTGGTCGGGTTCGAACCGACGACCTCTTCCATGCCATGGAAGTAAGGTAGCAGCCGGCGATTGATTTTTAAAGGACTTACGACCGGCTGAGTCGGCAAAAACCGGCCAAAAAGGCGCAATTTGCTGCCAATTTGCTGCCAAAATTATCAACCGCGGCAAGTGGGTTTAGGGGCTGACTCGTGGGGGATCAGCCCTAATGCTTTATTTCATCCCTTCATCCGCGTGCGCACATGAACCGCCGCTATGGTTCGTAGCGTAGACGTTGCTCACTGCGGAGTACCATCTTCACCCACTAGCGAAGACACGCACCGGTCGACCAAGGTGAAAGTCGGCGTGACCGATTAGCCGCTTCAGGTAGTAGCCGTTGCGATCTTGCAACCCGCTGCCCCAGTTGTAATTGCGGTAGACCCCACATGAACCGCGTAATTCTGCGCCGAAGGAGACGTACCACAATTGTGGCCCGAGCCCGACACCACTTGAGCGGGTCCCAGGGGTCGTTGTGCCCGGTCGCTTGGCGACACAAACCGCTCCAGTCCTCCTCGCTGCGGTCCAACTGATAATTCGAGATGCTTGGCTTTTCTGCCGTCGCCTGCGGGCCGTTATCATTCGCAGCTTGGAAAGCTTGCGAAATGGATGAATTGACTGCGCCAAAGCCGGTATGGCTGCAATGACTGCAACTGCGGCGGCCAACATGGCAAGCGACCGGAGAGCCGCCCCACTCACTTTCCGTAGGCCTGGGCGACTTGGCCGACGAGAACGGCCCAGCCCATATCCATGGCGGCGTAGACCGGGCCAGCCTCCGGTCGCGCGTTATCGTTGAGAATTTCTACCATCAAGGTCGCGTAGTCGGAGAGGATGACGCCCGCCTGTAGCATGCGCAGGGCTCCAACTTGCCGCTTGGTTTCGTTGAATGTTCCTGAAGCGTCGACCGCTACATAGGCGTCGAGTCCCTTACCCACGGCTGTGATCGCGGGGAAAGCCGCACAGACTTCGAGCGAGATGCCAGCGAAAATCAGCTTCTTGCGTTTGGTCGCCTCGATAGCGCTCGCCACGCGCGGGTCGTCGAAGGCATTGACCGATGAACGATCGATGATCTCAACGCCTGGCAGCGCTTCCACGAGTTCGGGGAAGGTCGGTCCCCACATGCTGTCGCGTGCCGTCGTTGTAACGACGATCGGGAGCTTCAGTGCTTTCGCAGCTTTGGCCAAAGCCACCACATTGTGCTTGAGCTCGCCGGTCGAATAGTCACGGACGCCCGTCATTAGACCGATCTGATGATCGACGAGGACAAGCGCCGCATTTTGGGAAGTCAGCGGTTCGTAGGGACGCGCTTGATTACTCATTACATTCTCCTTTTGCGTTAATGCTGGTTTAATCAGCACCAGCCTTGGATATTTTCGTTTCCTTTACGTTCCGTTTTAATAATAGGAGCGAGCAAGACGAAATGTCAATGGACTTTACACTACGTTCCGTTAAAATTATTTCCATGAAGAAGAACGTGCTTCCTGCTGCGCGCAAAGGCCGGCCACCAAGCGAAATGGCAGCATCGCACGCTGCCATCATGGACGCGGTCTATGCTCTACTTCAGGAAAAGTCTGTCCGCGATTTGACCATGGAAGAAGTCGCGAAGCGGGCCAGAGTCGGCAAACCCACCTTGTACAAATGGTGGCCGACCAAAGCAACCTTGGTGTTGGCCATGCTCTGCGAGCGGATGGCTCCGAACCTGGAAAAGCCGACAGTCCTCACTGTGGAAGAGTCTCTGCGCTTTCGGGTGAGGCGGTTGATCGGCGCCTTCAACGGGCGGTTCGGAAAGATCGTGGCTGGGTTGATCGCGGAGGGCCAGAGCGAGCCGGCGATCCGTCAAGCATTTTTCGACCGATGGGTTAGTCCGCGGCGAACTGCTACCATCGCCGATCTGCAGCGAGGCAAGAATACAGGCGAGTTGCGGTCCGACGCCGAACCTGACCTGCTGAACGACGCGATCTTTGGCGCGATCTATTACCGCTTCTTATTGCGTTCGGCCCCACTGACCACACGATTCGGCGAAGAGTTGGTCGAGCAAGTCATCCGCGGGTATCGCTCGGGAGACGCCCGGAGTTGATGGAAAACGCCTGCAGGTCGCCTCATGCCCATCCTCCGACGCCAACGTACTCAGGCAAATCGCTCGAAACTTTAGCGTTATTTCAACCTCGTTTTAACACAATGAGCAATCCCGCTCATGAGGAACCGCCCAGCCAACTGCACTTGTTCCGCTCGCGAACCCGTTGGAGACAGTTTTCATGTTGAGGCCTGCGGCCGGGAGTCAGGACGTTGTCGTCGCAAGCCGAGGAGTTGCCGCACGCACCACCTCAGTAAGCGTGCGATTGGTCAAAAAAAGTTTTGCACTCAGCAGTACGGAGTTCGGAGCTTTCAGTGCCGGCGCAACTGTGTTGGAATTCGCGAAAGAACGAAATTCATGCGCACTTCCACAGACGCACAGGGAATCTCGATCAGTTCGTATCCGTACGCTGAGTACGTTGATGCCATCGCCTCGTAGGTCCGGACTGCCTCGGAATAGTCTTGTTTCCGTTCGCGATCTTGGCGAAAAATCTCCTCCCATGGGGGAGCAATAAGGACAAGGCGGTTATAACAGAACAATTGTGCTGCCCTTTCTATGTGTGGCGGCACAGGCCGATTGAGCAGTCGCAGATACCCAACCACATCCGGCACACCTCGGTCGAAAAAGACAGGACCAGCAGCGTCCTTGGCCATGTGATAGGAACGCATCTCCCACGACAGCATGAGTTCGGCAAAAGCGCCGGGATCAATCCAAGGCAGCGCCCCGCCTCCGATAGCCAGTTGGTCCTGAATGATGCCTCGTCCAGCTTCGATAGAATGCGCATATCCAGCCCGCTGAAGTGCCGCAATAAGCGTGCTCTTCCCAGAACCGGGCCCACCGGTTAAAACGAAAAAATGTTGCGTACGCTCGTTGGCGTCCAGTTTGTGGTTTTGGTCTGTTGTAAATGCCATCAGATTCTCCAATTTCGAATTCACAGCCCATCTAACAACGAACGAACGCCAAAATGCGCGCTCTTCGATGGTTGTGCGAGGCGTCACCTGAGTAGCGGAATTCGTTGGTGGAACTGCTCGCCGATGCGACATTAGGGCGTTGGTGGAGTAAATACATGCCGATCCTCCGCAACTGCAGAAAAGCAAGACGCTACGCAGCGAGTCTATTGACGGAGGATATCAAGGAGCGAACTGGGTTGGTTCAAAGGTAGGAAGGGAGCAAGAAAACGATACCACAACGCCCCCCAGCGAGAAGCCTACCCTCTGCTATCGAGTTCACGGTGTGGGCGTGCAGTTATCGTCATGGACAAATTCGTTATACCAATTGGTCTCCCACGTCTTACCGTTGTCCTTTGAGAACGCCTGCTCCCACTTGGCTACTACCGGCAAACCTTTTTGGTTTAACGCTTGCTCCCACTTTGCTGTTGCCTGCGAAGCTTTGGGATGGACTGTCCAGGTGAAGCGAACCAGAATGGGAATGCCATTGAAGGTATCGGGTCCCTCGAATATCCCGGTGTTGCCCTCGAACTTTCCGGCTACCGGCGGCAGAATGACGCCTCCAGAGAAGGTGTTATCAACCCAGTAGATACGCCAAAGACCAGTCTTAGCATCGTAGGTGCGAACAGTCACTCCAACGAAATCCCTCCAGTAGCTGGCCTTCCAGTAATCAATATTGCCGATACCTCCGGGCAAAGGGCTTCCTTCGTCACAGGTAACAAAATCGTCCCATTCGTCAGATCCCGCGAGGCGCTTTTTCAGGCGGTGGTTGGGCATTCTCCATTTCCCGTAAATGAAATCGAAATCATGTGAGCCATCCCAAACCGCCGGTTGAGCAGGTTTGGAGTTCTCCTGGGACGCGGAGGCGGTCGTTTGTGCCATCGGTGCCCCTATGCTCCCCACGAGTAATAGTGTGAATAGTACAAAGAAAATTCGACCGGGCTGAGACAGCTGAATTTCAGAATTTGTCTTCATCATCTCTCCTTCGGAATTAAGATCCTTGAGTTCGAGTCATCTTCTCTAGCGACTTCGAAGAGTGGATTTCTTGGCATGTTTTCGCTGAGCGACTTCTTTCGCCCGAAGCGTGGCAATACGCCCAATGAGGCTGACCGGAACCGGCTCTGACAGGGCGAAACGGATCGTTCCCTTGTTTACTCTGTAGGGTGCTGGTTGATTCTTGAGGGTGGCTACGACGTACTCGCCCGCCGGATACAGGGAATAGTGCTGCTTCCACCCCGCGAAATACAGGACCACCTCCCCAGTGATTTTGTAGGCGGGCATCTTGTACGAGATGACCTCCTCTGCGTCCGGTAAAGCTGTCCGGATGGCGCTGCGCACGCTTTCGAGGACCACCTGCACGGGCGCGGGTTGTGCGGCAATGTATTCATCCACATTTCTAAAATTTGTTTTAGTCATCATGATCACCGTTGTCTGTTGCTTCGAGGGGATCCCTCTCGACTGCACCTGATCGCTTGCCAACCTAAGGTCAGGACCCACAGCATGTTTTTTCGCTACAACCCCATCAATCTAAATTCAAACGAATGATTCACAAAAAGAGGTGGACATCATAGCTGTTGAGCCGAATGCAGAGGAATTGCTTGAGGACCGTAAGATGTATTTAGGTTATTTATTTCTCATTGGGAGGAGCCTTGCTCCTATGGTGTCCCGGGCCAGCGGCCAGGGCACTCTGAGCAGCAGCCCTCCTCAGACTCCCATTTCTCCTACTCCCGATAAGGTGATCAACCGTACTCAGAGTCCTTTTGCTGGAAGCGCGAGCGAGATCGAGGGCACGTTCAGCATGGAAAATGGCAAGCCGGGCTTCGTCCACGAAAATACGGCCTGCACCTGTAAGCTCAACGATTCGGCTTTTGTCGCGCTCGAACAGAAGCACTCCGTGTGACCTCTCAATCTGTTGGATCCGCTTGCTGAAGCAGGGCTGGGCGATGCGCAGCCGGTGAGCTGCCCGAGTAGAGTGCATCTCCTCAGCCAGAACGATCACCGAGTACAGATGACGAAGCTCTATGTCCAGGAGCACGGACCTTCCTTGCAGGGATCTCCGACTCCGCGCGCTGCGCGTGTGGCCCCGATACGCGCCAATTGAACCTCACTGAACTGTAGTGCGCACGAGAATAGCGATTCGTATCAGTCTCAGCGCAGATTTTATTTTCGATTTCCACTACTTCGAAAATAGCGGGAATCCTTATTTGTGCTGTCGCGAACAGGTCAGGTATCGCCGGGATTAAGACGTGGCGAACAGGAGCAGAACTAGATTGTAGGCAGAGTGGGTGAGTGCTGCGGCAGTCGTAGAGCGCGACGTCACGCGAACCCAGCCGTAGGCCACCCCACTCCCGCTAAATGACACCCAGTGGGCTAAGTTAATCGGGTTGTGAAATAGCGCAAACATCAAGGCGGTGAGAATCACCGCGAGACCATTCGTGAGGTTGCCAGCAAGAACGGGAAGCAGACATCCCCTAAAGAAGGACTCCTCGAGGATGGGTCCAAACACCACTCCCAACATCACCGCCTCAACCAGCGGAAAGGTTCTCATGTTCTGAGCTTGCCCATGCAGGCAGATTGCCATGCCCGCCAGCAAGACTCCCAAAAGCGGAGCGACCATCACCCACTTCGTATGCGGCCAAACCCAGGCCAATGCGTGCAAAACAGGTCGGCGATTGCGAACCTTGGCAACCAAGTACAGCGCCATCATCAAAACCAAGATCACTGCCACTTGCAGGTCAAACCCGGGATGCTCAAGTTCCCATCGCGGCAGAAGACGAAAGCGTACGAAGAGGCCAAGAATTGGACGCAACACCGTGAGTAGCAACGAAAAGATGCCAATGTCTTCGTAACTCGAACAAGGGCTTTCATTCTCCGAACCGCGTTCCGTCGCCTTGAAGATAACCGCAGTCCAGTCAAGCGCCATAAAGATGTCGGAACTCAGGAACTACATCGAAAGGAGTTGTCGGAGGCGTAAGGGCCTCCCCTACCTGATCAATGAGGGAGGGAGAGACGTTCCCCAAGAACTTCGCGCCCTCGCGGATGTGAGCGATTCGGTCAGGTTCGAAGCCCATGAGTCGGGCACATGTTGCGTCAGCAGCAATCGGATCGTCAGCAAGAACAATCTTTCCGAGAGGACGAGGCGTGCCGTTGAGTGGTCCGTTCCCTTCCATCGCGATAATGCCGTCAGCGATAACGAAGTGGACCGGGACGGTCGCGCATACATCAAGAATGCTCTCCTGAATGCCCCTCCAATGAAGAATGTTCTTTGGCCAGCCGTACCTCGCGCCGGGCACGGTACCGAGCATGTTCTTCATACTGAGCGTCACACCGGCCCAGTGATGAGCTTTGATTTTTGGCATGGAGACCAGAAAATCGGCCTCCAACACTGTGCGAGGGAGCCAAAGGCTCTTCATTCCCATATAACTCGCGCGTAACTGCGTGCGCATCAATTCGTCGCGATTGAAATCGACAAAGCGGATCCCCTCCGTGCGGAGGGACTCTTCATAGCCGCTTTCTGATAGCACTAATTGGGTGTCACGCTGATGTCCGGGCCCCTCCGCGACAATCACGCATTTAGCACCCATGCTTCTAAACGACTCTGCCGCGGCCAGTACGAGCGTTGGGTGCGTGTTGATCGCATTGCCGGGAGCGTAGTCGACCAAATTGGGCTTAAGCACGACAGTCTTGCCCTGAACCTCGATCCGAAATAGCCGAAGACCGGAGGCGAGGACCTCGTCAATCCGCTGAGAATATTGATCGACATTCAGGATCGCGACTCGTGATCGTTTCGCTCGCCGGTCCAAGTGATACTTGGGCAGGAGAAAGGGGACGGATACAGAAGCGCCGGCGGCCAGCGCGGCACTTCCAATAAGAAAACTGCGCCGACTAGGGATCACAGGTTCACTCCAAGAGCAGCCAAGGAGCGAGGGTAATCAACGGCGAGACAGACAAGCGCCAGTGTGCAGGTGTCGTCATTGCCAGACAGATCGGGGAGGGCCATCAGCGAAGCGATCAACGGCCCTACCTCGCGAGCATGAGCAGCTAGCGCGAGAATTGCCCAGGCCAGACTCCATGGCGCAGTTAGCGTTTGAGCTGTGCGTTCCAGCCACTTCAGGCTGGCTTGCACAACCAGATGTTGAGGTCGATTGTGCAACGCTAGAAGCGCGATGGCTGTGTCGTCAGGGTGAGGAGCGACCGTAGATCCGTACACAACCCCGTTGCCGGCATTCCATCCTCCGCCCGGGCAAGTGCGGTCCATCAGCATCTCGATGCCGTGATCGATACGAAGAGGGATTTCTTCCAGGCCGCCGCACGAGCAAGGCACTTGGCTCAAGGCCAGAATCGCAAACGCGGTAGGTACAACCCAGCTACATGTGTCCGGAACCCACGGCCAGCCGAACTTATCAGGGTCGAATCGGACATGACGGTCCGCCGTTAGAAATTTCCATCTCCAGAACCAATTGGCTTCCTTACCTTGGCATTTCATCAGCCAATGAATGCCGGACGATCTTGCTGATATGGCCGTAGCAACGTCGCGAAGAGCGATCGCAGCCAGGGACGTCACCCAAGCACCATCCTGATCATCCCCGAAAAAAGCGGGCCAGCTTCCATTCGGATTCTGCACGCGAACAATAAATTCTTGAGCGAGTCGCACCTCGTCGGAATCCTCTGATCCGATCGCGAGAGTGGCGAGGCACGCAGTTTCGAGAGACGCCTGCACAGATGACCGCAGTGCCGCCCACCCGCCAGAGGGGAGGTGCCTTCGACTCAACTCAGCTAATACGGTGCTCAGAACGACGCCATCGCTCTTCACCGCAGCACTTTTAATGCGAAACCGTTCCGGTGTCAAAAGTGATAGGGCCAGGGAGGCCGAAGGCTGGTCGAAGGGCAAGTAATCGCGGTGCGCCGATGCGCAAGAATCTGGAATCAGTCAAAGTGCGATCAGTAAAGTATTGTTGCCGGATTTGGCATAGAACCAGGCGCCCAATTTTCGGGATGCTTGCCTCGTCGACGCGAAGTTTCTGCGCCAGTCACGATTCGATCGGTGAAAGAAAAATGCCGCGATAGTGCGAGAAATCTCCCTTCGTGGAGGGCAAGACGTCACGCCGACTCTAGGTGTGATCGTGCGCACTCAACGCACACTGACGGTAAGTAACGTTGTGATCGGTACTCAGAAAATGTTCTGTTCCGCGCTGACAGCGAGAATGAAATTAGTGAACAAAGATGCTGGGACCCGCGCAAATGGCGCACGCACTCTGAACTTCATCTGATCAGAGGTGGAATTGAACTCTTCTCGCTCAACGCTTTACAGGCATTCCATGATCGCAGCGTGCCCCTTCCCATCGCGTGAGACCCACCGCGCGCTCGAGGTCTGAAGCAAAAGTCACGACTGCGAACAAATTCGTTCCGGTGTAGTGTTCACGCCAAGAGGACAACCGACGTGTTCTCGTCCGCAAGCGAACTCGCGACCAAACTGCGCGCCGCACGATACATCATCGATCCCGTAACACTTTCGGTGGTGTATCTCGCTGCGCGAATGGAGAAACCACTTCTGATCGAGGGGCCACCAGGGTGTGGAAAGACCGAACTTGCATACGCGGTCGCAGAAGCTGGAAATGCAGCCGTCGAGCGCCTGCAGTGCTATGTGGGAATCACCGAAGACAAAGCCATCGGCAAGTTCGACGAAGCACTGCAGAAGTTGTTTCTCGAGACTCAGGGCGAAGACCTCGAAAAAGACTGGGGAGAAATCCGGCGGCGATTACATACGCTCGATTTCTTTGCGGAAGGACCCTTGCTTCGTGCCCTGCGTTACGAAGAACGCCCTTGCGTGCTTCTCATCGATGAACTCGACAAAGTGGACCAGGAATTCGAGGCACTTCTGCTTGAGGTTCTCAGCGCGTGGCAGGTTACGATCCCGAAACTCGGCACCATCTCCGCAACGACGGTACCGTTCGTCGTGCTCAGTTCTAACGAAGAGCGACGGCTTGGCGATCCCCTGCGAAGACGATGTTTCTATGTTCGCTTCGAATACCCGACGGTCGAGCGGGAAACCGAAATCCTGAGTGTCCGTAGCAGAAGCGACAATCCCCAACTGCGGAGTCAACTCGCTGGGCTAGCCCATGCGCTTCGCGGATGGAACATGGAAAAGCCCCCGTCCATCGCGGAAATGCTCGATCTGGCGCAAGCCCTCGAAATCCTGGGTATGGAGGAGATCACGCACGAACAGCGCGACATGCTTTTGCCGCTTCTGGCCAAGACCGAGTCCGACCGCAAACGCCTGATGCTGCGCGCCGGCTTTGAAGGGTTGGTCGCGGATTCGAAGCGGTATCGGGATGAGCTTTCGATGAGCAGCGAGGCAAGCCGGAAAGGGCCGTCGAAGGCATCCGCTTCAGTTGGGGAGGCCGTGGAGTGAGAGTGGCGAGCCTGGCGTTTCTTCTCCTAAGCTTTGCGATGCAGGCGCTAAGAGCCCAGTCTGCACCAGGGCAACAGGAGATTCGCCTTTTGTCCATTCGTTGGGCCGAGTATTACGCCGATGTGTATCGAGTTCCGCTGGAGTTGGTCATGGCAATCATCGACGAAGAATCAGCGTGGAACCCGTATGCGGTCTCAGAGCAGGGCGCAGTCGGGCTCATGCAACTGATGCCGCAGACTGCTCTCCGATTCGGTGTGCGCGATCGGTTTCGCCCGAACGAAAACATTCGCGGAGGAGTCGCCTATCTTGCGTGGCTGAATCGCGAATTCGGCGGAGATCTTCGGTTGGTCACAGCCGCCTATTACGTCGGTGAGGACCCTATCTTCCGGCGGAGACTCGACTATTCGTCTGCAGACGTCCAGGGCTACGTAAAGCGCGTGGCGAGACGCTATCGCGCCAGGCGAAGGCGGGCCGTGAACCTGGCGCTCGTAAACGGGCAAGGAGATGAAAAATGAAAGCCTCGAAATCCGCAATCGTACTTTGCTGGCTAGTGTCGATGACAATCGCGACCGAGGCTCAAGTCCCCATCAGTCCTCTAGTGCGGACAAGGCCGGCTGCCGATGGGAAAGTCACTGTCGTTGAAATCGGGCCACACTTTGTATCGGCGATCCGGATGACCGAGCCGGTAAATTCAATTGCCGTCGGCGACCCGGCGCTGTTTCAGGTTGAGCATTCCGAGCGCGAACCGGAACTAGTACTCGTGAAAGCGCTCACGGAACGCAATTCCGAGACGAACCTCCTCGTGTCGACCGTTCACGGGCGCCAATTCAGCTTCCTGCTGGTGAACCGTGGTAGCGCGGCCACCGGGTCAAGAGTGGATTTTCTCCTGCAATATAAGACAGCTGCCAGCTTCTTGGTCGAACCAGAGATCGTACCGTTCCCCCTGATTGGACAGACGGCAACCATCGAAAAATCCGGACCTGCAGCGAGTACGGCTAACGCCAACTTCGAGAATGGGGCGCAGCTTCTACCAATTGCATTGAACGTGAATGGGGCCGAAGCAACGGGAGTTCACGCCGGAACGACTCTGAAACGATCGGCCTCCCTGGATGATCTGCTTCGCCGGCAGGAGACAGCTCCACTCCCCGTACTCTATGGAGAGCGGATCGAAGCAGAGAACGTGAAAGGAGATCGACTGCGGGTTGGTGTTAGCGAGGTCCTCGATGGCGGGGATCAGGTGACAGTCCTGTTCTCGGTCCTCAACACCAGCAAGCACGCGATCCTGTTGATGCCGCCGCAAGTCCAGTTGGGTGGAAAAAGCAGGACAGGGAAACTGGTGAAGCACTACCGCTGGTCCACGGCAGAGCAACTGCCAGTGGCGGATTTCCGGCTCAGCCGGCGTCGAGTGGGAACCGGCGACCGTGCGGATGGAGTCGTGGTGTTTCAGCGTCCGCCCTATAAGCAATCAACCGAGCAACTTTTCTTGCAGATGGCTGAGTCCGGTGCGGTTGACCGGCCAGCGTTGGCGCCAATTGGCTTTGGCGTGAGTTCAGTTCGGCGGGAGGAAGATCATGGATCGCGAGGAAGCAGAAACTAAACAGACCGAAGCGGTAAAGAGTCCCGAGGAGGAAGATTCGCGCGAAAAGGCGACGGAAGAACCAGCCTCTCCCAGCGCCCTCCAGAGCCTTCGAACCCTTCTGGAAAAAACGCGCCACAACCAGCAGCGCGCCCCGAGTCGTCGAGAGCTCAGCCGCGATAAGAGTAAGTCTTTCCTGCTGCTTGCGGGTGGGACCATCGCCCTTCTCTTGATCTTCTTGGGTGTGTTCTCCAGTCCGAAGACTCGCTCTCCTTTACCGGGCGAGACCGCGCGTGGAGCGCCGAGTCTGGGCCGGAAGACAGTTCCTGGACAAGAACAGAATGACGCGGCCAAGACCGTAACGCCGATGCTCAATGCCGATGTCCGTGAAGGCGACAACGGCTCCGGTTCTCAGGTGACACCACAGGACGTCGGGGGAACTTCGCCTCGGTACAATCAATTCCACCAAGCGGCCGTAAACGGCACAGCCTCGCTCGGAAAACCACCTGCAGGCAAACCAATGAATTCGGAAGCGTTTGCCCTCAAGAACGTGGATTTGTCTGACCCTGCGGTTACCCAGGCAACCTCCGTCCCGAGTCCGCCCCGGGTACTAGCCGGAGACTCTGATTCCGAGCTGAAAAAGCCATCGATTGTTTTTGTCCGGGCTGCCCAAAGCGCAATTCCCACTTTTGAAAGGCCAACCATGGAAGATGCCACTTTGGCCGCCATTCTGCCGGCTGGCACAAGACTTGTAGCGCGGCTCGAAGCGCCCGTAAGCTCCGCGGTGCCGGCCCCGGTCATCGCTGTCATCGAGTACAACTACGAGCGCAACGGAGAGATCGTGCTTCCCGCGGGCTCGAGAGTATTTGGAAAGCTCTCCCGCGTGAGTCCTTCCGGGTTCGTGTGCTTCCAATTTGAACGAGTGGAAATGCCGGAGGGGACCGTCGAAAAAATCGATGCCACATCAATGGATCTGAAATTCGGCCCGATCAAGGGCAATGTCTCGGGCAGGAACAGAGGCAAGAAGTTTCTGGTCCGCTCGCTAACCGGCATTGGGACAGTGGGGGCGTACGTTGTCGGTGGTCAGGGGACGACAGGATTCAACGGACCAATCTCGGAGAACTCTCTTTTTCGCGAGCAGATGGCAAACAACATCGGAATGGCTGGCCAGGACGAGATAAATACAATCTCTGCAAATCAGAACATCGTGGTTACTGTGCCGGGGAATACTCGTTTCTACGTGGTGATCGAAAAGGGGACTTCCGAGGAGGCGGGAAAACGAGTTCCACGGCCGACGGACGCGGGTAACGGAAGCCTCTCAGCGGAGAAACCTCCAACTCTTGAAGAATTGCGGCAGTTGATTCAGCTCAGGAGCGAGTTAAACCAGATGTACTCGCAGACAAACCCTCAGCCTGTGGCCGCGCAGCAGTGACAGACTGACGGCCATGGAAACGAACTGGAAGCCTCTCGAAACCCGTTTAGGGCGAAAACGCTGCCTAGGCTTCATGTACATGGGACGCGTGAACGGCATAAACCTCTACAAACACGGAATCACTCGTACCTACCTGAACTTGGACGATGAGGGGAAGTGCTACATCGGGACCGGTTCGGAACTGGAAACACCCTACGACGACGTTTTCATTATGCGAAAGCGAAAGGAATTACGACAGCGTGGTGTTTCCTTGCTGACCCTCCAAATTGAACCTCAAGAGATCAAAGTCCACTGACCTAGGCGGCTCAAGTCACAATTCCTCAACTCTACCTTCACATTCGAAAATGAGCTAAAGTATCCGAAAATGGATGGCTACTTTTATGCCGCCGTGGGCTGATTGGCTTGATTATTTTGGTGCAGACGCAATCGGAAGAGTAGTGGGCCTCTGGCTGAAGTTTTGTTTTCGCCTTCCGAAATTTCTGCTGTCACGCTTTAGAATTCTCTCCAGAAATACCCCTAGGCCTAGCGGCGGACCCTACGCTGCATCCACGCACTCCGAAATGACGAGGCGCTTCCGGTCGGGGTTCGCCAAAACAGTCAAAATTGTAATGGCAACCTCACTGACGCTGGTCGTTTGGGCCATCGTCACTTCAAAACCGATATGGACTGCGGCGGGAATAGATGGTAATCGCGTTCTGGCTGGAGTGCTGATGCTAGTTAGTGCGACGTGGGTGATATCGGTATTCTGGATTTTCTTTTCACAACCTAGAAAGAAGAAAATTGCTGTTAGCTCTCACCGCTAAATTAGAACCGGTCAACTCATCTCGCAATCTCGAAACCGCGTGCTTCTCGATAAGGGAAGACCGCATTTCGGTCTTTTGTTGTTTCCCTTCGACCTTCTGCTCCTACTTTCTCTAATGCAGTAGTTGGCCTTCGTTTGACAGCATTTCCTTTTGGCTCTACTTTCCCCTCGCATTTCATCGTTCGCTGCGCTAGTTCTGGCGCACACGAATGACTAGGAGAAAGGAGGACAGAGCCAATGAGATTTCAGCCCGAAGCAAAAGGCAAAACTGTAATGGTGTTGATGGCCCTTGCGCTCGTGGTGATCGGGCAATTCCTGTGGGCGCAAAATCTGGGCAATGCCCCTGCGTCGAACGTGGCCGTCCAAGGCGAAAGCGGCGCACAACCGGAAGGTGCCTTTTTGAACTTCATTAACTGGATCGGCAATGTCATTGCCCCCGTGGGCGCCGGTGGTGCCGTTCTTGGTGCAGTCGTGTCCTGGCTGACCGGGCGCGGCTTTGGACGCTGGTTATTCGCTGCCGCAGCACTGTTAGCCATCTCCGGCGTCACCCGGCTAATCGAGTTCTGGATCATAAACGGAACCGGCGGAGTGACTTAGACGAAAACTCAAAACCATAACGAGCAGGTAGTCCGCAGACGCTCCTGAGGGCTACAGGGCTGCCTGCCAAAACCTCAACATGGAAAACGAGCTTAGAGAGTGAGACGATGCTAACCCCGCAACTGCTGAACGATGTCATCTCGTTGCTCCTCCTGTTGGCGCCATCCGCGGCGTTGGTCTCTCTGGTACTGGCAGGCATCGCGCTTCGACACGATGGCTCGACGGCGTTTGTGATCGGTGGTGGTTTCACGAAATGGATGTTCTGGGCGGTGGTATTTCTGACTCTGCAGCCGCTCCTGACATGGTTTTCGTCCTTCGGAATCGCCCTTCCTCTTCCGAGTGGAGGGATCAGCACACCTTGGCTCGCCAACATTCAGTCTGACGTTGCCTCTTTCGTCACCAAGTTTGTCGTGGGGCGAATCGTCCCGACGCTGGCTGCGTTTTTTGTTCTGCGTGCGATTCTCGACACCGCATCGGGTGAACACCCCCTGCCCTCGGTCATCGCCGCGATGTTCCTGCTCGGGATTCAAGGGGCCTTCACGCTGATTCAGGACTACAACACGCAGACGCAGTACGCCACAGCGGATGTTCTCGACAGCCTCTGGAATCACCTGGTCGGAACGATTATGCCCATCGCCGCGGTGTTGGCGTTGGTGGGAGCGATCCTCAACTTCGCGACACGTAAGCCATTCATGCGCCTGATTGCCGTGGCGCTCGCTCTGCTGTGCGTTTCCGGGATCTGGCAGTTGGTATTGGCAATGATGACTTAGGAACTCGATATGAACCTCTCGCAAATGTCGTTCGATCACGGGATCTTGAATCTTGCGAACTGGGTTGGAAACGTGATCATGCCGACGCTCTCGGCAGTTTTCATCATTATGGCCATCATCCAGTTCTCGAAAGCACTGGAATTCTCGCACGCCATGTATGGAGCTCTGGCGTGCCTGATGGTTTCCGGGCTCACACGGGCACTGGAGACCTTTGCATCGCAGCGGGCGTGGAACAACCCTGACGTTTATTGGATGGCGATCGTCACGATGATCAATTGGGTGGGGAATGTGATCCTGCCGGTCTACGCAGCCGCTCAGGTCGCGGTTGGCGCTCTACGAATGGGCATGTTCTCTTACATCCACCCCACGAGCGGGTGGATGCGTCACTTCCTGGCGGCCGGACTGTGCCTCATGGTCTCAGGACTGCTCAGGCTGGCGGAGTTCTTCGTTGTGCAAGGAACCGGCGGTGTGAGGTGAATCGAAAATGTCACTCGATGTGACACCCGTGTCTAGAAATCTCCGCACACGAGTGACGTTTGCAGGACTCGAAGCGGAGGACCTGTTCGCCATCCTCGCTGTGGCCGTGGTCATGAACATCGCTGGAAGATTTCTCAACCGGGAGATGTTTGGGTTGCCCATGAACATGGTCCTGCAATACTTCGTGCCGATCCTGAGTGTCCCGGCTCTGATGCTGTTCAAGTACGGCAAACAGCGAGGGTATCTGTTGGATTGGGTCCTGTTCCATACGAAACCGCATGTCTATTCGGCGCTCGAACGCGATCGCGAGATTACCAAGGAATACCTGCGGGATTGAGGACGACGATGCCACTAACAGTTCTGGAACACGCGAAGTCACTGGGGCAGCCGCCGTTGTCCGAGCAACTGAAAGTGCGCGATATCGTCGACGATTTGCTCGTGCAGGTGAATGGCTCCTTCGTGGCTGGTTATGTGGTGAGTGGAATCAACTCCTACTACGCGAGCGATGAGGAGAGAAATCGTACAAAGTTGTCACTCGAAGCGCTCGTCCGGTGTCTACCGGAGCGCTCGATACGAATGCAGGCTCGGTTCGAAATCACCGAAGGCATAGGAGACCTGCTCGACCGCTACAACAAACAACAGAAGAACTCGAGCCGAGTTCTGCAAGCTCTCGACCGCGAGCACTTGGATTTGTGGCTCAAGAAAGACCAGGACGGATTCTACCTCCGCCATTTCCTTCGCCTCTATTTCATCTGGAATCCGAGAATTCATCACCAATCCCCCGACCTGCAATGGAAAAAGAAGATGCGTGGCGGCAGTTTTAGCCCGTCGGCGACCAAGTGCATCGAGCGGAGCCGCCGCGAACACGAAGACCTCGTGGCCGAATTTCGCAGTTTGATGACGGGAGTAGAGACCACACTGCAATCCACGGGCATGAAGTTAGCTCGCGTGTCTGGAGATGATCTATTCCTTGAAATCAAAAGAGCCCTGCACCCGCTGGGAAACGATATCGTCCCCTATCGCCGGCCTGAAACATCGTTCTTCTACGAAAGCGCGCGCAGTCAACTCGCAAACGTCAATATCGAAGACGAACTGGATGATTACCTGAAAATCGGTGGCCTGCTCTACTCCTTTATCAGCTTGAAAGACCTTCCTGATGCCACTTTTCCCGGAGTACTGCGTGAGTTGGTCGTAATGGATTTCCCGATCACGATCAACGCAGAGGTCGTGCTTCCCGATCAGGCCAAGTCGGTCAAGCAATACAAAAGCCGGCTGCGACAAATGACCGCCGCACAAAAAGACATTCACGGAGGCTTCCGGCTGAATGTCGATGCCCAGGTTGCGGAGCACCAACTCATAAAGGTGCTACAAGACCTCATTTCGAGCTCGCTCAAATCGTGTCAGATGAGCGTGACAATTGCAGTGCGGACTTCGCAGCCCGCGCGCAATCGTGTCGAACGCGAACAGGCCGAACGAATTCTCGCCGACCGCCGGCAGCGAGTCTTGCATGCCATTACGCGGATGAATGGCGCCCGCGGCATTCCGGAAACGCTCGCGCAAAAGCGCTTCTTCTTCTCGGGTCTTCCCGGCCAAGCCGAGATGAATAAACGCGAACTGGACGTCTTGACCCTCCACGCAGCCGATCTGCTGCCAGTGGAGATGCCGTGGAGTGGCACGCCGAACTCTCCGTTGATGCTCTTTGAGACGCCTTACCGGCAACTGATTCCGTTCTCCCTTTTCGATTCGTCGCTCGGTGATGCCAACCAACTCATCATGGCCAAGAGCGGCGGTGGAAAGACATTTATGACGCAGGAATTCCTGCTCATGATGGCTCGCGCGAAGCCTCTTATCTCCATCCTCGAGCGGGGCGATTCCTACCAGCCCCTCGTGGAACTGATGGGCGGGCGCGTGATCAATGTCGATCTCGATGGGAAGGAAACCTTGAATCCCTGGGACTTGCCGGCAGGAGAAACCGCTCCCAGCAACGAGAAGACGGCTTTCTTGAAAAATCTAACCCGCCACATGATCGGTGACAGTCCGGGAGTTGATACCGCGCTGCTCGACAACGTCCTCACGGACGCGATCGCGCGTGTCTACAAACGCTGCGCGATCCGCTACTCGAATCCCATCCCGACATTTAACGACCTGCGCGAAGAACTAGCCAACTGGCGCGACGCCGAGAAAATGCAGCGCACCATCGATGAAGCCCATCTCGCGGCAATCAAGCTGCGCTCATGGACCGGAGAAACCGGCATATACGCCAATCTCTTTGATCGTCCGACCACGATGCGACTGGATAGCGATTGGCTGTTCTTCAATGTTGAGGGCTTGAGTTCCGACCCCCGGCTGGAAACCGCGATGAGCATGCTGATCGCGACTGCAATGGCGGCACGAGCGACGAGAAAGAGCGGACAACCGAGCATCACGGTGCTTGACGAATGCTGGTTTCTGCTGGACTCGCCGGCATTGGCGCCTGAGGTGGTCCAGCTATTTCGGACCGCTCGCAAACGAAATTCGAGCGTGTGGGGCATCAGTCAGACAGTGGAGGACTTCGTTGGAACGGAATCTCAACCCCGGATGCACGGGCCCGGCATTCTCAAGAACGCCAGTGCCAAAATCATCGGTCAACAGCCGGGAGACGTGAGTGCACTGAACACTCACCTGTACCTAAATGCGGTTGCCGTCGCTCAGGTGAAACAGTTTGGGGCGCCTCGCAAAGGGCGGAGTGCCGAGGTGCTGCTGGTAATCGGAGAAAAAGCCGAGACCACCCAGACGATACGCATCGTGCCCACCCCACTCTCGTACTGGATATGCACGACGTTTCCGCGCGAGCGGAAATACCGTAGTTGGTTTCTCGAAGAGCACTATGACCGGCCTTTGCTCGACAACTATCAGGACCTTGCGAAGAGATTTCCGCAAGGACTGGCGGACGTAACACCACTGCCCGAGGAACTTTCGGGTGCAGTCATGACCTCCGCGAATCAGTCCGGGAGTCGTCCAAGAAATTCCATGTTGCCGGTTCAACAGTCCGCAGGGAGGTTTTGAAATGCACTACGTCACATTCGTTCTTTTTGGGTTGACCTTCACGTGGTTCATGGTGACCGCGAACAGTAGCCGCCGTGTGTTAGCGGTAACCGTTGCGGGAATCCTGGTATCGACGATGCTGGTTGCACCGCCGCTAGCAGAAGCACAGGGCGGCTTGGTCCAGGCGATTCAGGCCGTGCTGAACGTGATCAACGGGATGCTTAAAAATGCGCTGACTGCAATCAACACGGCGAGAGCAGCAATGAACGCACTCTACCAGAATTTCGTCTGGCCGCTGCAATTGATCAATCAGGCGCGCGCACAAGTCACGCAAATGATCAATCAATACCGCGCGTTGATGGCGAGCATTCTCAATATGAATCTGAGCAGTGCCACCTTACCCACGCCTCAGTCCCTTGAAACGATGATGCGGGATCATCGGGTCAACAACTTCAGCTCGTTGAGCCAGTCGTTCGGAAATACCTATGGGGCAATTCCGACTTCCGTGGATGCAAGTCAGGCAGATCGCGACATGTCAGATATGGACGACGCCCTGACGCTCGACAGCCTCAAGACGCTCAAGGCATCGGACAACGCGACTGATCTTGAACTTCAGGCCGCGAACTCCATAGAGAATTCAGCCACTCAGGCGGCGCCCGGTTCCGCGCCCTTCATGACCGCATCAGCCGTTGCGTCCAGTATTCGCAGCCAGGCTCTGACGCAGAAGATGCTGGCGGCAGAACTGCGGCAAGAGGCGGCGCATATTGCACATCAAAACGGATTCCGGAAGCGCGGCGCAACTTTCACCACGCAATTTCGCACTCTGATGATGAATCTTCTCCAGCACAACTGATTTCGGAGAAATGCCATGAAATGCTTTCGAGACGCGCTCAAGACCACAAAATGCTGGATAGTGGGCCACAAACTCCGAGCCGCTGTACTCGGTGCTGTCCTGCTTGTAGTTGCACCCTGGCCTGCGAAAGCACAGTTCGTTGATCCATGTTGCGCCATTATGGCAGCAGGTCTGGCGAGCATTTCGAGTGCTCTGCAGAACGTGATCGGCGGTGGCCTGAACCAGATCCTAGGCGTCGATCAGTCGATCCAGCAGTTCGAACAAAACACCGTCTGGCCACAGAACCTCATCAACCAGGCCCGTGCGCTTGTGGGAGGCTTACAGGGCATCTTCAACCAGATTCAGTCGCTGACGCAGATTCGGATAAACAGCGCGACTTTGCCCAACTCTCAGCAGTTCGAAGCGAATCTTCTGTCACGCAACGCCAACCAAATCGGGCAAACATCCAGTAGTTATACGGCGCTTTACGGTCAGATTCCGACCACCACAGATGCGTCGCAGCAGGTGCGCGACATGGTCGACATGACCGACGCGGCCGCCCAGGACGCCATGAAGAGAGCGATTGAGATCGACGCCCTTTCCGATTTGGAGTTACAAGCTGCCAGTCAGATCAACCAAAGCATTCAGAGCGCCGCTCCCGGAAGTGCGCCGATTATTGAGGCGCAGGCGGATGCGTGGCTGGTTCGTGCCAACGCCTATACCCAGGCCGCAACCGCGGATTTGATGCGTCTGCGAGCCATCGACCTCGCGAACTCAAGCGCGGACATAAAGACGGGAGCAACCAATACCACCAATCTTCGACAGCAGTTGATGAACCTGCTGCAGCACAACTGAGACGGTGAATTATGCCGAGCTTCTATTTCGAGCGAGTCCTCCAGACAGCGCTCAACGGAATCGATCAGAACGTTACGGGTCCCGTGTTGCAAATAGCAGGGGTGATCCTGATTCTGAGCCTCCTCTACGCAGCGTACGAGGCATACAGCAATGGCGGTGACGTTCGCGCACTCGGCGTAGCCGGCATCAAGTACCTCGTCCTTGGTCTGGTCTTTCTCAACTACCAGTCCGCATTTCGCTCCGTGAACGGCATGTTCAACAGCGTCGCGGACTTCATTTACAACACCAACGGTATCGGGGACGTAATTCAGAGTTGGCTGAATTCCGTGAGCGCCTACATTGGTCAGCAGGGCCTGTCGAGCTTCTGGACTCTAGTCACCGGAGCGATCTCGGGATTGCTGGACGTGGTCTTGATTCTCGTGGGCTTGGTCATCCTCCCGGTCAGCTATACATTGTTCACGCTCGCCTACGCGATGTATGGATCAATTTTGTACCTAGTCGGACCCTTTGTTCTCGCGCTCTGGCCCAGTCGAGCAATGGGGCAGCTCTCGCGGACTTACTTTGTGAATCTGATGATCTTTCAGAGTTGGGGCTTGCTCTACGCAATTCTGCAGGTCCTGATAACCGCGCTCCAGATGAACAGCATAAACAGCGTGTTGAACGGTAACGGGGTCCTCAATGCATTCGTGGGATCCAGCCAGATGGTTTTGTTGGGAGCAGTGAGCATTCTGTTCTCGATTGCTATCGCCCTGATTCCTTTTATCGCAAGTCGAATTGTTCGCGGCGAGGTCGGGAACACAGTTTTTGCAGTCGCTGCACTCGCGAATAGGGCCGCTAGGGTTGTATTTACTTCGAATGCGTCCTCATCGCAACCACTCCCAGCCGGTCCTCCCTCAGCTATGTCAGAACCCGGCCCACCTATCGGCAGTGGGCCGAGTCAAATTGGAGCCGTAGCAGGGGCGAATCCTGGTTCAGGTGGAGGCTTGCTTTCTGAGTCGAGACCGCCGACGCCGTTGAGCGCGAGCTCAGGTACCAACACTGCAGGTTCTGCCGGGGAGATCGGCGCGGGCGGAGCTGTCATGGCCGTTTGAAAGGCATGATCGACTGGACTGAGCTGATGGATTAATTGCAATGAAAACGGATAAGAAATCGATCGCAAACCCGGAGATTCTGGCGTACACGAAATACTACGAGCACGACGGGCTGCTTCGCGCTTACGCGAACCGCGCCATGTATTCAGCAATGTTGTTCGGTGTCATCGCGCTCGCCTCACTCGGGTTCGCCATCTACGTCCGAATTCAACCGCCAACGGTCATTCGTGTGGATAAAGACGGTGAAGCAACCGTTGTGGGCGCGAGATTGGGAGTAAACCCGGTGGCGCGCTTGGCCGGCGTACTCTCGGCCGAAGCTGACACGCGTACTTCCGATTCAGCCGCTCCGACCGATCTCGAGGGGCGAGCCGTTCTGCGCCGATTTCTGCAGCACTACCTCTCCTATACGCCTGACTCGGTGACACGGAATTTCGCAGAGTCTCTGAACATGATGACCGCGAATCTGCGCAAGCTGACGATGGATAAGCTGCGGGATAACGATACCATCGGAAAGATCCAACAGGATCAGATTATCTCCGATTTCCGGATTCGCTCGATCGAGCGCTCGAAGGACGCTCCTTGGAGCTATGCCGTGTTCGGTGTAAATGAGATCCACAAGATCAAGAATGGCACCGAAGTGACCGACCGGATTGTTGGCCAGTACAACCTCCGGCTAATGGAAGACCGGCGGACCGAACTCAACCCGAGCGGCCTCCTTGTCGCGGACTACTCCGAACAGCAGATGGTGGGCGAACGGGACAACGGTCTTCTGCAGCGCAGTGAACTGGATAAATGAAAAGGACACGAGGGCAAATATGGCCACCATGCTTAGTTCCGCTGCTGACGAAAGAACAAGCCTAGACAGTATCAGGCCAAACATTAAGCCGTCCCGGCGCCCACACCTGGCAGCGGATGAGGAAGGTGCTCAAGGCGCGCGCTTCTTCCTGCCGAAGCCCGGAACAACCGGGAATTCACTCGAGTTGGGCCGGGAGTTTGCAAGTGAAGGTGAGGCTCGGGTTGAGGCGCTCAAACTGGGAGTGACGTACTACAGCGTTCGGGAGTGGCGTCCCGTAGCAGATTTCGCTGGCAGGAATCCGGAACTCAAGCGCGAAGCTGTCACTAGAAGCGGAACGGGATGAAGCCGCGATCACATTTGGATTCATAGCACGAGGTTTCATGACAGACGTTGGTCTGTAGTGAGCGATCCACAAGCTGATTGTGGATGAGTGCTGGTCCGGTTCTCTTCGTGAACCTGGCCGGGAACCTGAAACGTTTTCGACCAGGACAGCAAAGGGAGCCGCACGAGCGACCCTCCGATCTGTTCTGGTTTTCAGGCAGAAAGGAGGAAGAGAAATGGTGAAGCAACGGTTTCTCACGCATTTCAAACCGTGGCTCATCGCCGTATGTAAAGCCGGTGCCCTGATCGTGACGTATCAAGTGCTCGATCAGATTCGTACATGGCGTCAACATCCGCCTCTCAACATCTCCGATGTCGTGACGGCGGCAACAATCGCCCTCTTTGCGCTCGCATTGCTTTGTGCTTGTTGGGCGTGGGGAGAGTGGTGCTGTTTCAAAATGCGCAGGTTTCGTGGGTTGTGGAGCGATTACAAATTAGCTTTCGCTACCCGACGCAGCCAGCGGAGATTGGGATCTTCGAGGCCGTGAGGAAAGTGTGAGCTAAGCAATCCAACTCGTGGGCCTGGCGGTTCGCTGCCCGGCCGAAAAGTCATTTCATCGTTTTCGGCAAGGGACAGCGAGGGGCGGACACGAGCCTCCTTCTCTGTCCTTTGCCTGACAGAAAAGGAGATGAGGTATGTCACACGTGGAGCACAATACGATGCCTGTCCTTGCGCTCGAACTTGATCGCGAGGGTCACATTTCCAGGAAAACCATGAGACTCAACCGTCAAGAAACGCTCACGAACACATTGCTCCAGGGATTTTATCCGGGGATCCGTGTGGCCACGGTGGATGTGCCAACCGAACCTCTGGATGCCTGCGAGCAAGCGATTGTCGAGCAGGCGTTGACGCGGGTTGAGTTCGATGGAATTCGCTACAGCCTCGTGGGCGCGAGCGGCAGTGCGAAGAAAGGAAAGTTCTACGCTGTCGACTCTCGCTGCGAGAAGCGTCTGGCCGAGAGATTTCGCTACTCGCCGCAGGCAGCCATGACCTACTTCGGCATTCTGGTGTCTTCGTGCAAGGTCATGATCGAAGTCCCAGATTGCAGAGTTCTCGTCGTCGACGATCGTCAATTGGGGACGAACGACTGTCGGGGATGGATCTCACACGCGTTGTTCATGATACTCCAGGCAAAACACCGCGAGAATCTTTTGGCCGATGAAGTCAAAAGACTGCTTCGCAAGCTCGGGCACGGCCAGGACGTTCAACTGAATCCGGACGATGAAGAGGTTCTCAAACAGCAAGCCGAGGCAATGATTGACCGTAAGCTGCTGCGGAGGAATCGCTTCTATCAATTTCGTCTGGCCTTCGATAGGACGCAGGCGAAGGGGTCATTCAAGGTTATGGCGGATGAAGTGGCTGAGAAACTTGAGGCTGACATCATCCTGCCGAAGTCCTCGGTCAAACCCAGATACCAGGGAGGCGCGCTGCGGTCGATTCGGTCCGCCCTCGGTGACCGACAGGCTCACTGCTATCGCGGGTCCGCGTTGATAGGCATTCGAGATGTTTCGCGAAATCTTGAATTCCAATCGAGCTACACCCTTGTGGAGCATGCGCCTCAGGACTCCATAGAACTCGAACTCAAACCCCACGCTTTGAAGCAAATTGAGAAACTGCGAAAGGCGTGGGAAGAAAACAACTTCACGGAACTTTTCGAGCTGTTGGGCACACAGGAGAGCCAGCGCACGCTCGACATCGCCGAAGATCCGGACTCGGAGTATACCTGCAGCGAGTACACAGTTGCTGACGGTGCACTCGTTGCCGATGGCACGGGTTACATGCTCAAGCATCCCTTCGTGAACAGCCATCTGCAAAAGGTGCTCGCTCGCTGGGCGTATCGCCTTTGCACCAGCGGCGGCTTTCGGCTGCCCGGCTTCGCCTTGGCAGACGATGGCTATCTGCTTTTGAGCGATGGCGAGGTTTTCTCTGGTTCGGACTGGATTCCGAAAGACCGCGGGTTTGCTCCTGTTTCGTCCCGTCTGGGTCTGATCGTTCGCTATCCCATCCGGATGAAAGAAGACCTGCTCCCGTTTGAGAATCTGTCGTCAGAGGAACTTACGTCTCTTTTGGCGTCCGACCTTTCCAAGCGCGGATGCCATATCTCGGAACAACAGGTCGCAGCGGTGGCCAGTGAGCAGTTGCAACTGAAGGGCACATTGATCTTGCACTCCGAAGCAGCTGCCCGAAACGGCGGAGACTTCGACTTCGATCAGGTATGTGTGCTCGAAGGCGACAAGTTTCCTCGTTTTGTGCGCGACCGATTCGCTTACGAGGAACGGCATGCAGCGCAGAAGAACAAGACTCCCAAGCCCCCGAGTCCCTGGTGGAACCTGCCGCAGGTCGCCATGCAGGCACGGGGAAACCAGATCGGATCGATTACCGATCTGAAGACCTCGTGTCTCGCAAACGGAAGGGACGATTTGGCCTGGCAGCTCGTCGACCAACTTCAGAACGCCCTCGACCAATTGAAACACGGGACACAACCTGATCAGGACGTGATTCGGGACATCCGAAACGAAGTCAGCAAGGCGCCGTGGCTCAAGCTCAAGCAGAAACGGCGAATCGTGGACATGGCCGAGCACTTGCCGATAGCAGATCACGACAAGATCGGACAGCTCTACAATTTCCTCCGCAAGGAACTCGGGCGCTACTTCTCAGATGCGGCGGTGGCGCCACTCAGCGATTTCCGCGGGCTGATCGGAGGTGCAGAGTTTACCCCGGAAATCTTTGCCGAGTGCTCCACGGTCAACAAGTACTATGCAGCCGTCGTGACTCAAACCCTGACTCAGCGACGGGAACTATGGGACCAACTGGAGAAGGCCGAAGCCGAAGTCGACGCATTGAAAGAGGATGCCGAGGCTCGGAAAGACGCCATTTTCCGCCGTAAGCAGGCCTCCGCCACTCTTCAGAGTTTCGAGGAGCGCTCGCGGGAAGAGCTGCGCGCCCTGATCGATCAAGTCCGCATCTGGGCCCAAAGCAAGAATGGAACGCGATTGGCATACCTGTCGGCCTTGCACGCGATCGTGTGCCGGGATAGACGGCCGAATCCGGAGCATGAGTTTGTTCCGGGAACCGGGTCGATTGTGTTTTATGCATTTCCTCAGGAAGTCGTCAACCAAATCGCCCAACGAACCGGAGGGCGGCCGGTTACGGTGGAGATCCCCGATCTCACAGACGGCGAAGTCGAAATCGACCGGGACGGCCGCATTTTCCTGGTCAGCCCTTTCACGAATGGCGACGGTCAAGTCCACGAACGCCTCATCTTTCTCGCTCAGGTGACGAGAAAAGGCGAGGTCTTTCGTGCACGCGACGAACAGGGCTCGCCCATCGTGATGGAACGAGTCCGTCCATTCCCGATTCGGGCGGGCAGAAGCGAGGCACGGGATGGGATTGTCATCTTTCCCGAAACTCAGCGGCGCCCTCAGGTTCCACAGGGGACCGTCGCATTGCCTCAAACCGTCAACTGAATCTGTCCGGGAGGTTCGCCTCGATCCTCCCGGACGTTTTCAATGGGCCCCGACGTCAAGCAGGAGAAAACACAATGAAGCGATTCTGGATCATCCTTATTATTGCGGTCGTTTCGACTACAGGGATACCGCTGGCCGGCCAGAAGATCGAGCGCGCATCGAGCGATCGCTCCCAGATCATTCATCTGAAGACTGCACTGAATCACTTGACGGTAATTGAGCTTCGCGAACCTGTCACGCAGGTCGCCACCGGGAGTCAGTCATTCAAGGTCGAGTGGCGAGAAAACAAAGTGTTTGTGCAGCCAACCGAGGCTGATGCCTCTACCAACCTATTCATCTGGACCTCCTCCGAACGACTGAACTATGAACTGGAGCCGGCTGGTGACGTCGCTGGCATGGACTTTGCGGTAGACCAGATTCCGCTCGCTCAGCCCAAGCCAGCCAGCGTCCCTCAGCCGCCTCAGCCCTCCCCAACCGAAATCCTCTTGGCCGGAAGGCCAGTACGGCTTGAGTCCGCCAAGCCTTCGCACAAGCCAGTTGAGGTCACGATTCGCGATCTATACAAAAAAGATGGACGCCTGCTAGTGCGATACGCCGTTCGGAATCGAGGCAACCATGTCTATGACGTTAAGCTGCCGCAGGTTTATGAGCTTACAGGCGTGCGCTACCCTCAATCCCTTTATCTCCTGGTGGACTCGCAGCTAGGCGACCAGGAGTCTTTGCGAGTCACAGCGAAGCAGCAGACTCCAGTTCCCGTGCTTGAAAGTCACGTGCAGACTGAGCATCTCGCACCTGGTGAAGAATCCCTTGGCGTCATAGCGCTTCGCCTAACATCGAGTACGGAACCCACGATACTGCGCTTTCAATTCCCCAACGACGACAAACAACAGATTGCAGCATTGCTGGTGCGGTGAGCTATGGAACAAATTACGCCGAGAGAAGTGGATCGCTTGCTGCGGCAACACCTTCGTCGCCGCTCCGATATGGGACTGTGGAATACATTAACAGCGATGATCTTCGAACCGCATAATCCTTTTTCAACCGAGTCCCGAAGAAAACCCCACCGATGGTTTGTGCTTTTCGTGCTCAGTTTGATTGCGGCGGTCGCCGCCTTGGGATATTTCAACTTCTTGAATTGAGATGGTCGCAACTGTGCTCCACAGAATCGAAGCCGTTGTTTTGTTCCCGGCAATGATGTTGGCTATCGTTCTCGAAGGTGGAATCGTCTACTGGTTATCCCAACATCCCGCCAGCCAGGGCGCATCGTTCGGCCTCACAGGCCAATGGACCGGCGCTGCTTTGCCGCAGGCGTGGCTCTTCGGCGCTCTCTTGATGCTCGCGTACAAGTTGATTGTGATGTTCACTCCGCCCTCCGGATGCCCTGAAGGCGGGGTTCAGCGTCAGCGGAAAGGCTTCTTGCGCCTCTGGCGTTGGACCGTTGCGCTGATCGCCATGCAGGCCTTCGCCTTCTTCCTCGACCGCGTACCAACATCATGATCCGGGAAACATACGCCGACCGTCACCATCATCCGCCTCTCCTCGAGAGCGCCGAGATCCTCATCGCCGCGGTTCTGATGTTTGCTGGCTGGTTCGCGTGGTACGTCGGTCGAGAACGATACGTCCTGACAGCGCGCCAACTGACCGAGGTTGCTACCTATCTTATTATTACGAGCTTCACGCTGGTTACGACCGGTACCCTTTGGGCCACTCGGCGGTCCCGAAGGGAGAAGCAATGGCCGCATCCGCCGCTAGCGATTTCCCGCAAACGCGACGAAAGAATTACGCGGCAGGCCTGGGATCAGGATTCGGTAGTGCTCGGATACGACATTCACGGCCAGCCCTGGCATTGGCCGGACCGTGTCCGGGTCATGCAGGCGATCGTGCTGGGCATGACTGGGACGGGCAAGACAACTCTGTTACGGAACATCATTTCACAGGATCTTGCGCGTGTAGTTGGTCCATCCGATGAGCCCCATCGCATACCGATGATCATTTTTGACGGTAAAGGCGATTTGGAGTTCTTTCAGGACCTCTTGCCGCATGTGCATCGTGCTGGCCGCCTACATCAATTGCGCCTGCTGAATCCCGCGCGTCCCGATCTCTCAGTCCGCTACAACCCGTTCCAGTGCTCAGACGACGAGTACATGCCGGTGGTCGCCATGATCTTTGGCTCATTCAACTTGCGCAAAGAGTTTTTCGCGAAGCACCAGCTCAATTACCTGGCGGATATCGTTCGCGTGCTCTTCTACACCGGTTTGAAGTTCAACTTCTACGACGTCCTCGTCATGGCTATGGACGAAAGAGTGATGAAAGAGCAGGTCGAGAAAGCTCGGAAGCGCATTGCCATGGACTCTTCGCTCGCGACGCAGCGCCGCCTCAATTTCGAGATGTCAGTCAAGAACCTGTATACATCCCTTGCAGATCGAGAGCGCGTGCAGAAAATTCAGGGTCTGTTGAACGAGTGCATGACCTTTCTCGACGACCAACTGAGTATCCTCACCGGACCATACGAACAGCTGCTTTCGATCGATGATGTGATCGAGCAGGAACTCATTCTGGTTGTCTCGCTGAACATCAACAAGAATCCCGAACCCATGCGATCACTCGGTAAGATGATCCTTCAGAACCTGCAACTGGTGATCGGCAAGCGCTACGAGAGCGAGGAGCATCGGTCGCGCAGCAACCGGCCAATGCTCAGTGTCGTTCTCGACGAGTTTGCCCCATTTGGTTACCGCAACTTTGCACAGATCCTGCAGACAGCCCGGGGTACGAACACCGCATTCTTGTTCTCCATGCAAGCATTGCCCCAACTCCTACAGGTCGACCGAGGCTTCAAAGAGGATGTCTCATCGGCGCCCAACACGACGATGATCTTGCGCACCCGTGACGAGGAAACAACACAGTATTTTCTACGCGCTTCGGCGGAACATCGGGTGACCCGGCGCAGCGTCTCGATGCAGCGGTGGAAATTGTTCGGCTACGAGAGATACGAGCAAACGGAACGCGCTGTCGATCGTGAAGAGAAGGAGACACGCGCGCTTGATGAACACGTCAAGAACCTGCCCAAAGCCCAAATGGAGATCCTGATGACTGACGACGCGCGTGGAACGTTGCATGGGCTGCTTCATGTGCGGACGCCGGAGGATGTCATTATCCCGCGATTTAAGCCTCAGCTATATCCCACGTTGCGCCAGTCACGGGAGGACTCAGCGGGGGCCAATCTCCGTTTCAAGTCACCCGAAGTAGCTCCGGTCGGCCGCCGCAGGCGAGCAGGAGGATGGTTGTGAGGGGCAGCCTTATAGTTTGCGGTCTACTGATCGGACTCACGATAGAGCATGCCTCTGGCTTGCAAAGGACGACAGACTCTGCGCCCCCGAAATCTCACACGGATGCCGCGGCACCGCGTGTCCAATCGCCGTATCAACGTCAGGACACTTGGTACGAGTTCGGCTTGAAGCAGTTCAACCCGAGCAACGTTGACTACAGCAATTGGGTCGAGCAACTGCGCCGTAATTTGATCGAGCTTCGCTTCAAGAACCCGTATTTTCTTTACAGTGCTTGGACCAGCATTGCGTTGATTCTTACCGCTGCAATCTGCCTGAAGCAGTGGATCGATCACCAGCGGGCACTTTCTATCACGGCCGAGATGATGGCGGATTTATACAACCAGGATACATATTCCCGTCAGGTCGCTCAGGAGGCAATCGAACGCTACAACCGGCACATTGAGCGTTGTAACCGCGCGATCGAGTTGGGGGATAACCCAGTTGGTCTTGCACTGGGGAGCAATGAGATGGAACAACTGCGAACCGAGTTGATGCGCGTCGGTGAGGAAAGAGATATCGCCATAAGAGACCGGGACCTTGCGCGCGAGGAACTCCGGCGGAAGTCGGAAATTCTCGCTGACATGTCCGTTCGCTTGGACTCGACCGCGAGTAAAAGCGCAACAAGTCCGGCCAAGACGACAGCTGATCTACGGGGTGCAGATGCCAGATTGGTGACCCACATTAATAATCTGCAGGAGCAGTTGTACTCGGAGCGAAGTAACAATCGCAGGTTGAGAGGCGGATAGAACATGCGAGTTGCAGTCATGGACTTCGGCAGTGTGTGGCGCCACCGACTTGGGAAGCAGGATGGGCATGGTGACTCTAGGAGAGTCGTCTACTACAACACGACCGGTGTAATGGTGAATGGTAAGGTCCGCCAGCGGCCGCAGATTTGCGGCTACGCGCGATTCGAAACCATCGGTGGCTTCGATCCTAACCGTCCTTCGAGAATGATTGGGCACGTGTTTGAGTGCGCTGAGCCATGCGTCTGGATGGGTTACAACAAGCTGCTCTTCAGACGAATCCTGAACGGAGGCGAGTGTCCCGACTGCTTCTTGGTTGCCGCAAAATCGGAACTCGTCGGTCAGTTGCTTGTCGGTACCGAAGACTGGCGTTCCCCCAAAAGCTGGCTCCTTTCGTTGAGTGAAACCAGCAGCCAGCAGGAGGCCATGCTCCTGATGTCGATCGGCGACTGGCTCCGTACCAGCCTAGGCAACTTCGTGTTCGAACCTTCCGCAATCGGCGGTCCGCTCCCACGGCTTGTGCTTCGTGCCGGAGAATAAGGAGTATTCGATGCGTTATTGGAAAGGTTCAATCGCGTTGAGTTCGACGCGCGACTACCCGTTACTGCGGCACGTTCTTCAGTCAGGTTTCGTCACACACAACCAGTTGTTCGAGTTGTTGAAACTGGACTACTGCGTCTCGTCACGCAACGCCTTCAATAACCGCGTCCTCCGATTGGTGAATCATCACCTGCTGATCCGACACGCGCGGCCATTCACAAACCGCGAAGCCGTCTATTCAATCTCGGGAAGGGGAGCGTCAGAATTGGCCAGCAAGGGTGATTGCTTCATTCACACCGACCATCTCAACAACTCCATGGGGCGGGGCCAGCTTAACCATTCCCTGGACTTGAATGAGATTCATCTGGCGCTCAAGCGAAGCGGCACGCTAGTCTTCTGGACTCCGGAGATGGAGATACGGTCGCAAAGTGACCTAACTGGCAATGGGTATTGGAAATACTATGACGCGGTTGTCGTGGTTCGGCTCGCCGGACAGGACTGCAAATTCGCATTGGAGTACGAGCGAACGCCAAAAGCGGCACGGCACTATGTGGATGTTCGGCAGAGAATTGAAATGGAAACCTTAGTACATCAGTTTCTGTACCTTGTGCCAAACCACGATCTCCTCTGCTTCGTCACGGACAAGCTCAACTGCAAGCGTGCAGTCTACTTTGGCCTGTTCAAAGACTTCCTTCAGGAAACGCTGGCCTTACCAGTAAGACGAAACGGATCTCCTGCGTCAGTGCCTCTTGCCTCTGTCCTCACGCAGGGGAAACAGGCGCAACGGACTGGCATGCTTTTTCCGGGCGTTGCAGTGTGATTGCGGTGTCATTGGAGTGTGTTTGAGGTGAAAGCGGACCAGGTAACATAAGGAGTATCAACGACTTGCCATTTGACTATAGTCGTTTATGAAGACGGAGAGGTTCGCCCCTTTAACTTCCTGTTGGCTCGTGACTCGATTAGCATAGCGGGCCCCCATTGGAGTTCCGACAAGCTTCGGCAGCAGCCATGGTTATTTCAGCCTTCAGACACCGCATTTATCGTAACGTAATATCCGTCCGGATCCCGGAGCGAAAACTCTTTCGTTCGAGTGTTCGGATTGAGGTGCGATTCCTCTTCGAACCTACTGACGAGTGAGCGCGCCCTTTCAAGCGTGAGGTCGAAATCATCGACACGGAAGAACAACAAGAGCCCGTTGCCGGGCGGCCGGTGATCAGGGCTCATCAATGAGGGATGCTCGTGGGCACCCCATTTGTGGAGGCAGAGCAAGACAGTCCCATCTAAATCGAGGATTTGCCCAAAGTAGTCGTGGGCAGGAAAACTTCCCCGTTGACCGAATAGCGTCTGATACCACTTGAAGCTGCGCAAGACGTCGCTTACTCCAATGATGGTCCACGTGCGTTTCATCAATCCTCTCTGCGGCTTGGTTGTTGCCTAGTTTATCCGGTGAAGTGCAATACTGTTCTACGCCGACACGAGGCTACAGGATTTTGTATCGTCGGCAAACCGTTTCCTGTCCCTTAGCGAGTAGGTAAGAGTAGCTCGTGATCCGCGTTGGAAGCTGCTAAGTAACCGCCGGTATCGGCCTCCTTGCTTGCGACCGGATCTCGCCCGCAAGGCTTACCGTATTCATATCGATGATCATCTCCAGCGGCCAATTCTTGTACGCAGACCGCATCCTGTGTTGAATAGCGCTCTTGCTCGTGTCAGATAGTTCCGGGTCCTCCTTCATGGCACGAGCAACCGTCTCCTTTGCCATGTTGATGTAAGCGGCTTGCTCATCAATGATCGAGGGTGAACCTGCCGGACCATGCCCGGCGTACAGTATCTTTGCTGACCCGAAACGACGATTTGCCTTAGTCAGAGCCTCCAGCCAAAGGTCGGACCGACCCTCCGCAAGCCAAGGATGCACACGGTTGTACACCAGGTCGGAAATGATAACCGCGTCGATCTGTGGCAACTCGATCGCAGTATTGTCGGAGCATTCTGTCGGACCGAAATCGTCGATTACTAGTTCGACGCCATCGATGTTCAGGCGCTCTCCATCAGTAACGGATACGCTGGGAAATGCGAATCGCTGAGGACAGTCGGCTCCAACAATCGGAGTCCAATATGCGCGCTTGAGTTCGGCAGTTTCACGAATCCCGTTTATGGTACCGGCAGTTGCATGGACTTGGGTTCCTGCGTGCTTCTCCAAGATGGAGGCGAGGCCATTGTAGTGATCGGGATGCGGGTGGGTGATTAGAATGGCGGCCATGGGCTTTTGCAGCGCTGCAATCCTCTCGGCGACCGCGCTGGCTTCAGAAAGGACGAATTGCGTATCAACTAAAACGAGGCTTCTAACGCCTTCGATGATGAAGGAGTTAACAAAAAAGGCATCGGGCGATGATGTATGGATATGCACTTTCGGATAGGTACTCATCATGGGTTCCTCGGCCGATTGAAGGTTGATCGCGTAGGAATGGTGGGTTCGATGAATTGCTCTCCCTGAGGGATTCAAAGATTCACCGGAACGGCTGTCTTGAACGTTCTTGGTTCTTCCATTCCGTAGGGATTCCCATCAGCCGTTTGAAAGGCTGATGAGCTGTCTGGCAACTTCTGCCAACAGGCATGGCACTCATCCAGCCGAGATAGACATCTGATTGCGAGTGCTGGGTAGATTGCCGTCAAACAAGAAGTAATTCGGTTCCTTCCGGGCTTGCGCGTCATTCGTCAAGCACACGGAACTGAGCCGCACGAACTCTGTAACTGGCTGGACGTCTAAGACGTGACTGCAAGGAACATCTGTATGCCCGTTCACGATGGAAAGCAGCGCCCGAATGCAAGCAGCAACTTCGGCGATCCTGAGATGCGAATCTTCCGCCGGACCAGCTCCCATACGAGATTGGCTTCTTTGCGCAGAAAGCGCAGCCAGGTCTGGCTATCGGCAATGAGCCGGAGATCGGGTTGTCCATTGTGGCCTTCGGAAACCTGCAACTTTTCGTCTCGAATCGTGACGGTTGCTTTCACTTCCTCCTGACCGGTGAACGTGAAGTGATAGACAGCATTAAGACCTTTTGACTGACCTTTCTGGAAAACGAAGTTCAAGCCTCGCAGGAAGGCGCGAGTGGTTCCCTGGCCGGCTAGGCCGTTCGACACACGCTTGATCTTTTTGTGCGGAAAGCGCCGCGCTACGAACTCTTCGGCGTCGGAATTGGGAACGACGTAGACCGTCTCAGGTTTGTTCTGCAGGGGTCGAACGACATCGTCTAGAAACTGCTTGCGGTTCGTGAGGAAGGGGGCGATTACGTCTTCACCCGCAGGGCATACCGCTATGCAATAAGCGGCCTTGTAGTTGGCTCCGAACGACAAGCTCTGCCACATGGAGACCGTCTCAGCCCCTGAGACATTCTTACGATAATCATGCGCGCTTTTGCTATTCGCGATTTTCTCCACCCAATCGTTGAATCCGCCCATGAACTCGCGGTAATTGTGGGTATAGCATGCGGAGAAATTGAACTGACCGTCTGGGCTGATCGCACCTGTCGGGCAGGCGGCAACGCATAGCTTGCATTCCAGGCAGGGGTTAAAAACGATCGGGTATGAATATTCGGAGACTTCTGCATCCACCAGTACCGTTCCCAGCAGAATGAAATTCCCGAACTTGGGATGAATCACGTTGCGATGAATCCCCATCTGTCCGAGGCCGGCCGCTACGGCTACAGGCTTGTGAGAAATCACCCACATTTTTGATCCCCAACGATCAGCCTCCATAGGGAACCCAACGGCTCCGCCATTGATCGCTCCAATCCCAACTTCTTCCAGTGCCGAGACAATTCGGAGGGCCACTTCGTTGGTTTCGTCTGTCGTGTGATGGAATTCGAGATTGGAGATTGAGCGGGCTGGCGTCCGGATGTTCTCCCGGTTCATGCGGCAGACAATACTGATGAGTGTTCTCGTTCTGGGAAAGACGTTCTCAATGTCGGTTTTCTGATCGGCAATTTCTTGCCGGTCGCGTTCAACAAAACCCACATCGTCTGCACCCGCATCTAGGCACAACTGCCGGAGCCAAGCTGCATCAAGGACCTGATCGGTTGGGACTTCACCCCGGCTTGCTTGTTCCTGGTAAAAACGTTTCACGCTTGGGTGTTCAGACAATTGCGCCACGAATATTCTCCTTTGTCCCAACTGGGCGGCGGCGTGCAAAGCGTCAGCTGCAACCGGGTCTTAGACGCCGACCGGAACCAGCTTCTTAGACGCCTTCCAGAGCTGCCTGTTGATGAAATCGGGGGCGAACCGGCGCATGAACGCGAGCTGTTTGGACTGCCCCGGCCGGATCTCGACGGCACCCGCCTTAAGGGCCGCAAACGACTGCTTTACTAACTCGCCCGTGGTGATCACAGTGACACTGCCGCCTTCGGCAAGCTCTGCCGCCAAATCGGTCTTGACCACCGGTGGCATGAGTTCGATAACTTCCACGCCAGTCTCCTCCAATTGGAACCGTAGTGACTGGGTGTAGGAGTGAATCGCGGCCTTGGTGGCGCTGTAGATCGGCGCAGACGGCAACGGCACGAACGCGAGCGCCGAGGATGTATTGATCACGGTTCCCTTGTTGGCCCGGAGAATATCGATGAACGCAGACGTCGTGGTAATTACGCCGCCTACGTTGACGTTCATCTCCGCCATTAACCCAGCGAGGTCAGCCGCCGGCGCTTTGAGGTTTTTGTAGAGCATGATGCCCGCATTGTTCATCAGCACGTCGAGCTTGGGAAAATTCGACTTCACGCCCGCCGCGAGGGCGGCGATCTGCGCCGGGTCCGCGACATCGCTCTGGATCGTGTGGAGCTTCGGGTGCTTTGCCTTCATCTGATCAAGCACAGCTTGGCGCCGACCAGTGACGATGACTTCATTACCCAGTTCGAGGAACTTGAGGGCGAAAGCCAGGCCGATACCGGCTGAGCCTCCCGTGATTAGGATTGTGCGACCAGTGAGTTTCATGAAAATCCTTTCGAAATCGTCCATAGATAGGATTATGTACATAATCCCAATGATGCAAAAAAAATCAAAAGCTGCGCAAAAGATGATCTCGCATATCGGCCAGCACCTTCCGCCTGTCGGCAGGCTCGGTGAGAATGCGAGCAACGGACACGGCACCTGCCATCGCACTAAAAATGACGGAAAAGTTTTGCTGCCGCTCCGTGGCAGTCCGTCCCGGCATGAACTCCACCCACCGCTCCGCGCGGTCTTTGATCAAGCCGGAAATCCGTTTCCTAACACCGAGGTTGGCGCGCGCCATCTCAGGCGCTAAAGCCGCCACCGGGCAGCCAGAATCGGGATGATCACAGTGCTCCGGTGAGAGGTACAGCCGAACAAGCTCTTTCCACCTGTCCTCGCGCGGTACGTTTTGTAGGGAGGAATAGATCTTCTCGCTAGATTCCGAGAAACCTTCCTCAATAGCGTCGGCGAGAAGCTCATCCTTGCTCCGAAAGTGTTTGTAAAAGCCGCCGACAGTCAGACCCGATGCTTTCATAACGCTTGCGACGCCGGGACCGCTCAATCCCTCAGCGCGGAGCTTGCGAGCAGCATTTCGCACAATACGATCGCGGGTCCGCGTCTTGTGGTCCGGTTCATAACGCATATCAGATTATTGGATTATATACATAATCCACGGAGTCAAAATGTTTTAGTCGGCGGCAAGCAGCGCTTTCGAGCCGGTTCCCAGTGAATTGTCGGCAAACCTTACCTTGGGATTACTTCATGTTGCCCGTCCTTCGACCTGAATCGCAGATGGCTCGTCGTTCTCGGTGGCAATTGACCGAACGCGCAACTCAGGTCTAAAGATCGAGCCCGATCCACGCTGGCGCATGGTCGCTAGCGTTCACCTGCCCACGCGCCCATCGGTCAACACCGCCGTCCACGAGCCGGACCGACAAATTCGGTGAGAGCAGAAAGTGATCCAGTCGCATGCCTTTGTCCTTCTGCCACCGTTCAAATTTGTAATCCCAGAATGTCCAGAGCGGCCCGTCCGGATGTAGCTTCCGCATGGCGTCGGTCCAGCCTTGAGCCAGCAAACGCGCAAAAGCCTGTCGGCTCTCGGGTTGGATTAACGCGTTGTTATCCAACGATCGAGTCGGATAGATGTCCTGCGGTGTCGGCACGACATTGTAGTCACCCGCCAGCACCACGGGCGCGCCGCTCGCCATAAGTTCGGCGGCGTGGGTAATGAGGCGCTCAAACCAGGCCAACTTGTAATTGAATTTCGGTCCAGGCTGAGGATTCCCATTGGGGAGGTAGATGGAAGTGATAAGGACTCCCTGAACAGCCGCTTCGATGTAACGAGCTTGCCGATCTTCAGGATTTCCCGGCAAGCTTGCGCGGGTCAGCACTGGAACATGGTTTCGCGCCAGAATGGCGACGCCGTTCCAGGAACGCTCCCCTTGCCAGACTGCTTGGTACCCGAGAGTTCGAAGGGCATTCGCGGGAAACGCTCCCTGCTCCGCCTTGAGCTCCTGGAGACTAACCACATCCGGCTCAGCTTTAGCTAGCCACGCCAAGAGGTTATCCAACCGCTTATTGATGTTGTTAATGTTGAAGGTCGCGACTCTCACCAAGCCCCTCTTTGTCCCTGCACAGAACGGCCACGAGAACGCCAACAAGAGCCAACACATCTTCTTTTGACCAGGCTCCGCCCAACATTTTCATGGAAGCATTTTAGCAGTGGAGAAAGAACCATCACGCTGTCATGGCTGCACTCGATTTTGCTCAAACACAGATGTTCAGAAGGGAGGAAAAACTATGTTCGGCCGCATGAAAGCTCAACCAATCATCAGAGTCACGCCCACCACACCGATCGCGGAGGCGGTCAACTGTCTACTCACAGCAACGGACAAGGCTCAAGCCGTCCGATGGATTGAGTTTCCCTCAGTGGTTCTCTTGTTTGTCGTGGTCCCCGGAGATCCGGAGTCCGGTGCCTTTTACGTTCTAGACCGCAGGAACGGAATCTGGCTCTGGATCGATTTTGAGGACGAACAATACGGTGGGTACAGCGTGACTGACTTTGACCTCCTGGTACACGAATACGACTTCCTCAGTCTGGTGGAACGCCCCGGTCTGCTGAGGGCCGAAGCGGGCTGGTTATTGGAACCGGGAAGGCAAGCCGAAATGGTTGCATAGCACCTTGCAATCCAGAGGTCTGTGGCGGGCGTTTGACAGAAATGCAATCCCGACATATCTACCACACAGCACCAAGCCATAGGTGCCGGAAAGGAGGTGAATCGTGGCCCAAAGAATGGTCCCAACGCCCGAGTTGGTGAAGACGTATATCACGTTGTTCGTCAATCGACGCGCCTACACCCTCCAATCAAAGCGGCCGCATCTAGAAAGCGGGCGTCATTATTACTACCGTCCCAAGGACCGTGAATCCGGCGGCCCACTGCTGCTCACCGACAAAACCATCGCAGATCACCTAGATGGAAAGATAACGATAGGGCTGTACGCGATTAACCCGCAGAATCAGCGGTGCAAGTGGGTCGCCATCGATGCCGACTACTCGACGGCCATGGATGATTTGATCAAGCTCCAGTACCAACTCACGCAGGACCGCGTCGAATCAGCGCTAGAAATGAGCAAAAGGGGCGGGCACCTCTGGATATTCCTGGCGCTGCCATTGCTTGCAAGAAAATGCCGGATCTATATCCACGACTTAGCACAAAGACTCGGAGTGCCAATAAAAGGTTCCGGGCCGGCTGAGGGGATCGAAGTGTTTCCAAAACACGATGAGATTCAAGAAGGTGCATTTGGCAATGCCCTGCGGGGACCGC